>Ga0102934_1000158_pt1 | contig 39728 bp, 33 predicted proteins | sample SalPonR2_A_D1_MG_FD_78175 | JGI IMG/M metagenome (GOLD analysis project Ga0102934, IMG submission 78175) | Salt pond soil microbial communities from South San Francisco under conditions of wetland restoration - Salt Pond MetaG R2_A_D1_MG | ecosystem: Environmental > Aquatic > Marine > Intertidal... | reverse complement strand
GGACTGGAAAGCAATAAAATAAATCTTGATTTGGCCGTAAACACTTACTGCGGAGACGGAGAAGTTCAGAATCTTAATATGGAGGGCACGGGAGGTCCTAATGATAGAGGTTATGAGCAATGTGAAGATGACGGAGAAGGTACTGCGGAAGATGATCAGTATGAATGTAATAATTGCGCTTGGACAGGCGGTTGGTGCGGAGATGACACTGTTCAAGACGGAACAGGTGATACCAATGATCACGAAGAAGAATGTGAGGGTCCGGGCGAAGGAACTTCAGAAGATGACCAGTATGAATGCAGCTCTGACTGCACCTGGACAGGCGGTTGGTGCGGGGATGACACTGTTCAAGACGGAACAGGTGATACCAATGATCACGAAGAAGAATGTGAGGGTCCGGGCGAAGGAACTTCAGAAGATGACCAGTATGAATGTATAGATTGCGCTTGGACAGGCGGTTGGTGCGGGGACGGAGACATTCAAGACGGAACCGATGGTACTAATAACCACGGAGAAGAATGTGATATTAATGAAAATGTAAGTGAAAAAAGGAATACTCTCCAAAACCAAGGAATTCTCAATGTCCCCGGTGTGAGTGATGAAGAGGTGGAAATTATTTATGATTCCGCTTGCATCTCTTGCAGTTTTAGTGAAGTCCAAGATTGGAGTGATATTGGCTTGGGGTGCTATGTGGACGATTCTTGTGAAAAAGGCAAATTTCTTAGATGGAATCCGGAGACTGAAGAATGGGAATGCGTGCCTTTCGACCCTCCTTTATATGATTACTGTTGTATAAAATTAGAGGGATCTGAAAATGAATCATTTAATCCATCTCAAGACTTTGACGGAATAAATATAGTTTATCCGGGGTCTACTTATTCGTGTTCGAAAGATAATTGCGACGGTTATGAAGATGGCGGTTCCGGAAATATTAATTATCTTCAATATTCCGAGGATTTTATTGGAGAAATCAGTAATAAATATGGTCCTCGGTATGATTATCAATGTGATGATGTTTGCAGAAACAGAGGTAAAGTATGCGTGGGGGTGGGTTTACACCCACCGGAAACACAGAATTGTGTGTATGTAACGCATGACAAGGGGGAAAGTTGCGTAAGCTCACCTGATAATTTGTCAGATATTGATTGTAAGGCAACCTTCCATTATTGGAGTAGTCATAGTTGTTACTTGGATCCTCATGTCTATCCTGTGGGGTCCACCGCTTGTTATTGTAAATAATAAATTTATTTATGAATTTATTCTACAAAAATAAAATGATCATCGCTTTTGCTTTGTTAATACTTATTATTGGTATTTCTCTGGTGTCATACTTTATTTTTTTTAAAGAAAAAGATGATCAAAACAAGTATAGAAGCGAAATTGAATCCGATCAAGTCCAAGAACAGCCCTCAGAGCTGGAAAAATTAAGAAATAAGGTTATCAACAGTAAATCTGCCGAATATGAGGACAATTTAGTGACTTTTCTTGAAAAAGACTTTGAACATTCTCGTGATGTGGCGGATAATAAAAAAGAGGATCTCTATAATGTGAATGATGAATTGAATACTTATCACACCACAACAAAGAATCAATGCAACCAGTTAAAAAATCAAGAAAAAAGAGAGCAGTGTCTGCAAACACTTCGCTATTATGATATTGTCAATAAAAACAATATAGATAGATGCGAAGAGTTATCCGGAAAGATAAGAGATTTGTGTTATTTTCGATTGGGTCGACAAGCAAAAGATTGGAAAATATGTTATAAAATAAAAACTAAAAGTCTGGAGGAGGCCTGTGTCCATGATAACGGTTTTATAAACAATAATACTGATGTTTGTGAGTATTTTGAAGAGGAGGGAAGTGAAGAAGAGGTAGATCATCATGAGCACAAAGAATGTGTCGATCGCATCAAGGCCATCAATAACGGGGACATAGTTAAGCAACAACAAAAAGGTGATATAAGCAATTGTTCAGAAATCACTACTTTGGAATATTTTAATCAATGTGTGCTACGGAGCGACAATAAATGCACTGAGTTAGAAAACGAAGATCTTGTTAAGAAATGTCAAAGTATTCGTTATTTCAGTAGTATTATAAACACAGACAATAAAGAAAATTGCGAATTATTGCCGTTAGAGAGGTTCTCAAAAGTCTGTAACATTTATTTTCAAGAAGGAAAGAAATTTATAGATTCCGATGATGACGGGTTACCCGATAATAAAGAGCTATGGTTCAATACCGACCCCTTTGAAGCATTTGGTTCAGAGGAGGAGCATGTTTTGAATGAAGGCTCCGATTTAAGTTATAGCGACATTTTATACACAAATTCCGATATCGATTCTGACAATGATGGAATTTCGGATTTTGAAGAATTAAAGTCCGGTACCGACCCCAGCATCCCGAATAATTGATAAAAACTAAACAGTTTGAATATTGAATTATAAACAAAATTATTCAAAGAGCTGTTTTGTTGTGTGGTATTGAAGCCTTTCCAATATTTTTATCAACTTCAAAAATAAAGCATAGATAAATATACTTAAATCATGAACAATCGAATTTTTATCTCTACTAAATACGGGAACTTACAAGTTCCTCTTTTTCTACCTGACGCCACCCGAGGATTTGTTAAGCTCTTAAGCAACCAAGAACTTAACAAAACAAGCGTTAAAGCCATGGTGGTAAACACTTTTCATCTTTATCTTAATCCGGGAATTCAAGTAATAAAAAGGGCTGACAAAAAAAGCAAGGGATATAAAAAGAATATCCATAAATTTATGGATTGGGACGGTGTTTTGATGTCTGACAGCGGAGGTTTCCAGGTTTTTTCTTTGATCCATAAAAACCCCAAAATGGGCAGAATTTATGAGGATAAAGTGGTTTTTAAGTCTCCCGAAGACGGAAGTGAACATGAATTAAGCCCGGAGAAATCAATCCAAATTCAGTTTGACTTGGGGGTGGATATGATGGTTTGTCTGGATGATTGTCCTCCCAATGACTATAATCGCCTTCAAATAAAAGACTCTATAAACAGAACTTTGGCTTGGGCCGAGAGATGCAGATCAGAATATGACAGACAGATTAAAAAAAGAAAAATCAAGGAAAAAGAAAGGCCTCTGCTTTTGGCCGTAATCCAGGGCGGAGCCCACATTGATCTGCGCCGGCAGTGCGCGGAAGAACTGATCAAAATCGGCTTTGACGGCTATGGTTTCGGTGCCAGGCCGGTGGACAAGAAAGGCAATTTTCTCTTTGAGGTTTTAAAAGCCACGGCCGATTTTATTCCCGAGGATTCTTTGCGTTTCGCTTTGGGCATTGGCTTGCCGGAAGATATAATTCGTTGCTTTCGGATGGGCTGGGATATGTTTGATTGCGTAATTCCCACCAGAGAAGGAAGGCACGGAAAACTTTTTCAATTTAAGCGTTCTGATTTTTCCATTCCCAAAACCGGAAATCTAAAAAATTCTTATAAAGTATTAAATATTTATAATTCCGCTTTTAAACGAGATTTTACTCCCATTAACCCCCTAAGTCGGTTGCCGGAGCTACAAAATTATTCTCGGGCCTATCTTCACCATTTATTTAAAAACAAGGAAATCCTGGGGGCTCGTTTGGCCAGCTTGAACAATTTGGAATTTTATATAAAATTAATGGACAAACTAAAACAATAAATTTATCTAATATTAAATATTTTTATTTATTTTTATCTTGACGGGGGGTTGTTTTTGTATTATATTTTTAATGTATTTTAAAATTTTTTAATAAAAATAAAATCAAAATGAGTTCGTGGTCGCCCCTGACCGGTTTTATTGTTCAGGTTAATTTCGCCTAATAAAAATTAACGTGAATATGAAACCGGTCAGGGGAGGAAAGTCCGGACTCCTTTTCCTGATATAGGAAAAAAATCGGCAGTGGGTAACACCCACCGTCCCGCCGTTCGCGAACGGCGGGATAGGGAAAGTGCCGCAGAGACCATACTACCCCGCCGTTCGCGAACAGCGGGGGAAAGGTGAAAAGTTGGTTGGTGTCCTTTTGGGGCTACAACCTTTTCCGGCTGGTGACAGCCGAGAACGGTAAACCCTGCCGGGAGCAAGAGCAAATCCCGCACTGATTTTGCAGTTACGTTAAATTAAAATTTATAAGAATTCGTTTTATAACAAGAATAAAAAATAACGTAAACGCAAAATTAGTGCGGGAGCCAAGTAGCTCGCAAGAGTTTGTCAGTAATGATAAACCCCAGATAAATGACCACATTCCCTATTAAGTTTAGCTAAAAAATTTACTAAAATTAATAGGGATCACAGAATCCGGCTTATAACTCATTTTGATTTTATTTTTATTAATTTTAACACTATTTTATGAAAAGATCGGAATTGTTTTTTTCTTTCCTTTTGGTTCCTCTGGATTTTTTGATGATTATTTTAGCCGGCATTTCCGCTTATTACATCAGATATTCAAACTTGGCCACAGATATAAGACCGATTATTTTTGATTTGCCTTTCGAAGGTTATTTTAAAGTGGTCTTAATAGTGGCCCTTTTTTGTTTGCCTATCTTTGCTTTGGCCGGTCTTTATAATATTAAAAGTGCTCGTAAATTAATAAAAGAAATTTCCCGAGTATTTTTGGCTTGTTCCACCGGTTTAATAATGGTGGTAATCTTGATTTTCATTAGGCGAGAATTATTTGATTCTCGCTTTATTGTTCTGGCCGCCTGGATTTTGGCCATAATTTATATTAGTATTGCCCGCATTTTTATTCGCGTATTACAAAGATATTTGTTTAAATACGGAATAGGGGTTAGAAAAATTATTTTGGTGGGGAACAGTAAAACCGGAGATCAATTAATCAACAAATTTTCCCGGGATAAAACTTTCGGATTTAAAGTGGTTAAACGAGTAAGAGATTTCTCCGCGGAGACCGCTCGGGAATTAACTGAGGTGGTGAAAAAATCAAAAAATTCTCTTTCTAAGAACCAAGAGATTGACGAAATAATTCAAAGCGATCCCAATTTAACCAAAGCTGAAACTTTGCGGCTTTATGATTTTAGTGACGAGCACAACTTAACCTTTCGATATGCGGCCGATTTATTGGGAACCAAGGTATTAAAAAATGAGTTAATGGAAATAGCCGGAATTCCGGTAATCGAAGTTAAAAAAACCCCCTTAGAGGGTTGGGGACAGATCGTAAAAAGAATTTTTGATATTGCGGCTTCTTTAATTTTAATTATTCTTCTCTCACCAATTCTTCTGCTGATTATTTTATTGATCAAAATAGATTCCAAGGGGCCGATATTTTTTTCGCGTCGAGATGACGGCTCCCCCTTGCGTCGAGTTGGGGAAGGAGGGAAACTTTTTAATTACTTTAAATTCCGTTCCATGATACCCGGGAGCGACAATATGCGCTACAATGAATTGGCGGAAAAGAATTTACGCAATGACGGCCCCTTAGTTAAAATCAAAAATGATCCTCGCGTAACTCGAGTGGGGAAATTTATGAGACGCTGGAGTATAGATGAATTAGCGGAGCTTTTTCTGGTATTAATGGGAAAAATGAGTTTAGTGGGGCCTCGTCCCCATCTGCCCGAGGAAGTGGCTAAATATGAACAAAAACACAAAAAAATCCTAACTGTTAAACCGGGGATGACAGGCTTGGCTCAAATTTCGGGGAGAAGCGACCTGAATTTTGAGGAAGAAGTAAAATTGGATACTTATTATGTGGAAAATTGGAGTTTTTTACTGGATATCTCCATTTTATTAAGAACCCCGTTGGCTCTTATCAAAAAAAGAGATACGGAATAAATATTAAAAGATGGAAAAAAGAAAAAAGAAAAAAGAAATAAAAGTCGCCTTGGTTCACGACCATTTGGCCCAAGACGGGGGAGCGGAGAAAGTTTTGAAAATTTTAACCGAAATTTTCCCCCAAGCCCCGATTTATACCTTGCTTTATGAAAAAGATAATGCGGATAAATATTATAAAGATAAGCACATAGAAACATCCATAATTCAAAAGCTCCCTTGGGGTGTAAAACATTATCAATGGTATATGCCTTTTATGCCCATGGCGGTAGAATTCTTTGATTTGTCCAGTTATGATCTGGTTATTTCCGATACCAGCTCTTTCGCCAAGGGAGTAATTACCGGTCCGGAAACCAACCATATCTGCTACTGCCACACTCCCACGCGCTATCTTTGGAGCGATACTCATAGTTATATTAACGAATTGAAATATAATAAATTTTTTAAAAAAATAATTTCTTTGATTCTTAATTATGTCCGCATTTGGGACCGTTTAGCGGCTGACAGGGTGGATAATTATATCGCTAATTCTTATAACATAAAAAAGAGAATAAAAAAATATTATAAACACGACTCCAAGGTTATTTATCCCCCCGTGGAAGTGGAAAAATTTTTTCCTTCTCAATCGAAGGAACAAAAAAAAGAAGATCCTTATTTTTTAATCGGTTCGCGCTTAGCTCCTTATAAAAGAATAGATATAGTAATAGAGGCCTTTAAAAAATTGGATAAAAAATTAAAAATTTTTGGAGACGGAGTGGATAAAAAAAGATTGAAAAAAATAGCAAAAGGAGATCCTAATATTGAATTCTTGGGGCGAATTGATGATGAAAAATTAAGAAAATTATACCAAAATTGCCAGGCCTTTATCCATCCACAAGTAGAGGACTTTGGCATAACTCCCGTAGAGGCCATGGCCTCGGGACGCCCGGTAATCGCTTTTCGGGGAGGAGGGGTTACTGAAACCGTTAAAGAGGGGAAAACCGGAATGTTTTTTGAAAAACAAACTCCGGAAGCTATCCGAGAGACAGTGGAAAAATTCCAAACATATGAATTTGATCCCGATTTTATTTCTCAAGAAGCTCAAAAATTCTCCACCAAAAGATTCAAAAAAGAAATGATGGAGTTTATTTACGAAAAAACAGGTTATTCTTTTTATGATTAAAATTTTTTTATGAAAGTTGGAATAGATGCCAGGGTTTTGATGGATAAAAATTACAGCGGAGTGGCTGAATATACTTTTAATTTGACTTCCGAAATACTAAAAAAAAATTATCAAAAAGGAAATCCTTATAAATTCGTTTTGTTTTACAATTCCGCCCATAATCTCAAAGGTCATTTACCCGAATTTAAAGAATATAATCCGGAGATCAAATACACTCGTTACCCCAATAAAATTTTTAATTATTTATTACAAAAAGGATTAAATCGTCCTCGTCTGGACCAACTTTTGGGAGTGGACATTTTTTTATTTCCTCACATTAATTTTTTTTCTCTTTCTTCCGGAGCAAAAAGCGCTTTAACCATTCATGATTTATCTTTTTTAAGATACCCGGAATTTTTTAGTCTGAAAAAAAACATCTGGCATTTATTTCTTGACCTCCCCCGGATGGTCAAAAAAGTGGATAAAATAATCACAATCTCTGAAAATACCAGAAAAGATATTGAAGAGATATTGAAGGTGGATAAAGAAAAAATCAAAGTTATTCCCGGCGGAATAAACAAAAAAGAATTCAAGCTCATAGAAAAAGACAATCCCTCACTAAAAAAAGTTAAAGAAAAATATAATTTAAATAATAAATTTATTTTGTATTTGGGGAATCTGGAGCCCAGAAAAAACGTGGAAGGAACAATCAGGGCCTTTGATAATTTTAAAACACGATACCCTAAATCAGAATATAAATTAGCTATTGCCGGGGCCCGGGGCTGGAAAGGAAAAAACATCTTAAAGGCCTGGAGAAATTCGGTTAATAAAAAGGATATAAAATTTTTGAGATATATAAATAAGGAAGACAAAATTTATTTATATAACTTGGCCTCTTTGTTTCTTTTTCCTTCTTATTATGAAGGTTTTGGCCTTCCTCCCTTGGAAGCCATGGCCTGCGGCACTCCGGTCATTACCAGTTTTAATTCCAGCTTACCCGAAGTGGTAAAAGAAGCCGCTTTAACCATAAACCCCCATGATTATAACCAAATTTTCAAAGGAATGGAAAAAATACTTTTTGATAAAAATTTACAAAAACAATTAATAGTCTCGGGTTTTGAAAGAGTTGATTATTTATCCGACCACAATCCCGGGGATCTTTATTGGGAAACCATTAATGACTTACTCCAAGAATAAAAAAAAAGTTTTAATAGCCCTCTCCGGAGGGGTGGACTCTTCCTGGGCCGCTAAATTAATAAAAAAGGAAAGCGATCAAGTCCTGGGTATTTTTTTGCGTTTAGGGGTAAAAGAAGAGGAAAAACAAGAAGAAAAAGCAAGAAAGGTGGCTAAACTTTTAAATATAGATTTTTACCCTTTTAACTTAAGCCAAAAATTTAAAAAAGATATCATAGATTATTTTTTAAAATCTTATCAAAGGGGAATGACTCCCAATCCTTGCGTTAAATGCAATAAAATAATTAAATTCCGGGAATTGATGAAATTGGCGGATAACCTGGGTTACACCCATTTAGCCACCGGGCATTATGTCCGCCGAGAACAAAAAAAAGGCAAAAACTATCTTAAAAGGGCCCGGGACAAAAACAAAGATCAATCTTATTTTTTATATAATTTAACCCAAAAACAATTAGCTCGCTGTTTATTCCCCTTGGGCGGGCTTTTAAAAACAGAAGTAAAAGAAAAAGCCAAAAAAAATAAGCTATATTTTTATTCCAAAGAAAGTCAAGATATCTGTTTCATCCAAGGAGACCACAATGATTTTTTAAAAAAATATTTGCCTTTAAAAAAGGGACCTATAAAAAATTTAGAGGGAAAACTTTTGGGGGAGCACGAGGGGTTGCCTCTTTATACTCTGGGACAAAGAAAGGGTGTGGAAATAGGAGAAATCGGTCCATTATATGTGGTTAAGCGCGATTACCGAAACAATACTTTATATGTCACGGATAATCCTCATCATCATTTGCTTTTCCGGGACAATTTTCAAATGGAAAAAATTAATTGGATAAATAAAAAGAAAGGGGATAAAATTGAATGTGAGGTGGTAATCAGATATGGCGCCAAGCCCGTAAAAGGAGAGATTAAAAAAAACAAACAAGGTAATTGGGAAGTAAAACTAAAGGAAAAAATAAGAGCTATAACCCCGGGGCAAAGCGCGGTTTTTTATGATAAAAATATGATTTTGGGCGGAGGAGTAATAAAATTGACAAAATAATCAATTTAGATTATATTTTAGATTATATTGATATGTTGTTCTTTTTTAAAACTCAAAAAAGGAGGTTTTTATTATGAGTATTATTGAGAAAACAGTGATAATCGGATCTGTATTATTAGTTGGTAGTGTTTTGATGATAATGCTGGTCCATGCAATATTGGACTACAAAAAAGGCAAAAACTATGCCCGACAAAACGGAGAAATAACCCCGGAAATAAAAAAATACGCAAAAAATAAAACAACATTCCCGAGATTTTTTTGGTTGGGATATAATAATAAAAAATAAAAAAACGAAAAAGCCCCGGAAGATGATCAGTTCGGGGTCTTTTATTTGACACAACTCGAATTCTGAGTTATATTTAAAAATATTACAAAATAAATTCTTAAAAATAATCTTAAACTGTTTTTAAAGATTTCTTTGTCCGATTTTTTTGTTTTCTCAAAAAACAATTTGCCTTCTATGAAAAAAGGTAAAACAAAATCGCGATTTTTAAAAACAGAAAAACAAAAAGAAATTATGCCAAAATTACCAAGTTTGGAAGAGATGCTTAATGCCGGAATGCATTTCGGGCATCGCACCAGTAGCTGGCACCCTAAAATGGAGCCTTTTATTTTTACTTCTCGTAAAGGAGTATATATTCTGGATTTAAACCAAACTCAAAAAAAACTGAAAAACGCCTTGGACTTCTTGGAAAAAATAACAGGGGAAGGAAAGGTGGTTTTATTTGTGGGGACCAAAAATCAAGTCCAAAAACCCTTGGAGGACCTGGCCCGGGAAACTAACATGCCTTATGTTAACAACAAATGGATTGGTGGTCTTTTAACCAATTTTCCGGTTATAAAAAAATCAATAAAGAAATACAACGACCTGATTACGGAAAAAAATTCGGGAAAGTTGGAAAAATATACCAAAAAAGAACAATTGGAATTTGACAAAGAGATTAGACGTCTGGAAGAAAAATTCTCCGGAGTGGCGGAATTGAAGAAAATGCCGGACGCTTTATTTGTTTGGGATATTAAAACTGAAAACATAGCCGTGGAGGAAGCTCGGAGAAAAAATATTCCGGTAATCGGGGTATGCGACACCAACTCCAACCCCGATTTAGTTAATTATCCCATTCCTTGCAATGATGACGCCACTAAAACCGTAAAACTAATTCTGAATTTAGTTAAAAAAACCATAGAAAAAACTAAAAATAAAAAGTAATAAAAGTTTTTTTATTTTTAATTAATTTATTAAACTAAAATTTTATGGAAAAAATAAAACAATTACGCGAAAAAACCGGTGCCGGTATTGTGGACTGTAAAAAAGCCTTGGAGGAAGCTGATCAAGACATAGATCAAGCTGCGGAAATTCTTAGAAAAAAAGGAATTGCCAAGGCCTATAAAAGAACCGGTAATGAAGCCACCGAAGGTGTAATTAAAGTGGCTGTTAATGAAAAAGGAAATATTGGATATATTTTGGAAATTAACTCAGAAACCGATTTTGTGGCCAAAAATGAAAATTTTCAAAATCTTTCCGAAAAAATACTAAACTTAATAAAAGAAAAAGAACCTTCCGGTAAAGAAGAATTGGAAAGTTTGGCCGGAGAGAAAGGAACTATTAGAGAAGAATTAGACAATTTAAGCGGAGTAATCGGGGAAAAATTGAAAATCAATAAATTCGAGGTCCTAAAAGGGCCTTCAGTGGCGGCTTATTCCCACTTGGGCGGAAAAATAGGAAGCTTGGTTTCCCTAAACAAAGAAGGGGAGCAGGAGTTGGCTCTGGAAATTGCTATGCAAGTGGCGGCCACTAATCCCAAATATCTATCACCGGAAGAAATTCCCGCTGAAGAGATAGAAAAAGAAAAAGAAGTCTACAGACAAGAATTAAAAGATCAAGGAAAGCCGGAAGAAATTATGGAAAAAATAATCGAGGGAAAAATAGCCAAATACTACGAGGAGGTTTGTTTGATTAAACAAGAATATATAAAAGACGACAAAAAGAAAGTAGAGGACATTTTGGGAGATGTTGAAATAGAAAAATATATCAGATATTCCTTGTAACTTTCTGTTGCAAAAAAATTCCCGAGAGAAGTAATTTAAAATGCAAAAAGTATGAATACAGCGGAAGTTAAAATAATTGATTGGGACAACTTATATTATTGTGATTACAACGGCATTTCCTTGGAGTCGGGAGACCATGTTGTCCTAAAAACTGAAAGTGCTACGGAAATAGGGAAAATAGTGGGATTCAGCTCCGCCAAAGAAAAAAACGGCTCTATTATCAGAAAAGCCACTCAAAGAGATTTTGAAAAAACCCCCAATGAAAAACGAAAAAAAGAATGTTTGGCTTATTGTAAGGATATGATAAAAAAACACAAACTGCCCATGAAGCTGATTGATGTCCATTTTTCTTTTGACGGCTCTCGCATGACCTTTGCTTTTATCGCGGACGGTCGAGTTGATTTTCGCAATCTTTTAAAAGATTTAACCGCTGAATTCAATTGCAATATAAGATTAACTCAAATAGGAATAAGAGACGAAGCCAAAATGATGGGGGATTGCGGTCATTGCGGAAAAATTCTTTGCTGTAAAAAATTTATTAAAGATTTTAAATCCATAACCTCGGAAATGGCCGAATCTCAACAAATCTCTCATCGAGGGAGTGATAGAATTTCCGGAATTTGCGGACGTTTAATGTGTTGTCTGGGTTTTGAGGAAGAGAGTTACAAAGAATTGAGCAAAAATCTGCCTCCTTTGGGCGCAAAAATAAACGTGGAAGATAAAAAAGGAAAAGTGGTGGGGCACCACATCATAAAACAATCGGTGGATGTGGAGTTACCGGCTCAGAACGGAGAAGAAAGCACGATCGTGGAAGTAGACATAAATAAAAAAGATTAAAATTCTACCATAAATTTCACAAACAAAAAGGTTCGCTCATTTAAGCGAACCTTTTTGTCTGTTTTTTCTTTTTATTTAACTTTCATGGTTATATCATTTTTTGAACCCAGATCGATTGTTACTTTATTTCCTTCCTTGATTTGGCCGTTAATAATTTCGAGAGAGAGTTCATCTAAAAGCATATTTTGAATTATCCTTTTTAGGGGACGGGCTCCAAAGGTGGTATCAAATCCCCTTTCCGCCAACATCCTCTTGACTTTTTTATTAATTTTCAAGGCAATATCTTTATTTTTCAATCGTTCCTTAACCTTATTTAGCTCTAAGTCAACAATTTGAGTTAAGGTTTCCCTGTTCAGAGATCTAAACAGAACTATCTCGTCAATTCTGTTTAGAAATTCCAATTTAAAATGCTCTCTTAAAACTTGGTTTATTTCTTCCCTCATCTTTTCTTCTCGAACCTCGTTTTTTTCTTTCTCGGTTTCTCCGCCTTCAAATCCAATAGAATACTGCTTAATAACCTCATTACCCAAATTGGAAGTCATAATAATTATAGTATTTTTAAAGTTAACGGTTCTGCCCTTAGAATCAGTGACTCTGCCGTCATCTAAGACCTGAAGAAGAATGTTAAAAACTTCGGGATGAGCTTTTTCGATCTCATCAAACAAGATCACGCTATAAGGGCGTCGTCTGATCTTTTCGGTTAACTGTCCGGCTTCATCATAACCCACATATCCCGGGGGAGAGCCGATTATTTTGGCTACACTATGCTTTTCCATAAATTCACTCATATCCAAACGGATCAAGGAATTTTCGTCATCAAACATAAATTCGGCCAAGGTTTTGGCTAATTCGGTTTTACCCACGCCCGTGGGCCCGACAAACAGAAAAGAACCAATTGGCTTGTTTTCTTCACTTACACCGGCGCGAGAACGTCTAATAGCATTGGCCACGCATTCGATCGCTTTGTCTTGCCCCACTACTCTTTTATTTAATTCTTCTTCAGCTTTGGACAGTTTCTGGGCTTCGCTTTCCAGCATTTTGGAAACCGGAATTCCGGTCCAACGAGAAATTACCTTGGCAATATCCTCTTCATTGATCTCCTCTTTTAAAATATTCTGTCCTTTTTTTTGAATATCTTCCAATTCTTTTTCATACTTTTCCACTTGCTTTTTAAGTTGAGGGATCTCACTGTATCTAATCTCGGCTACACGGGCCAAGTCATCTCCGCGCCTTTCGGTTATCTCGGCCTCTGATTTTAATTCATCTATTTTTCTTTTTGATTCCCTTATCTTGGAAATAATTCCTTTTTCATTCTGCCAATGGAGTTCCAATTGATTAGCTTCTTCGCGCAAGGTTTCCAATTTTTTATTTATTTCCGTTAACTTATTGGACTTTTTGCTTTTTAAACTGGCTTTATTGATTTCCAATCTTTTTATTTCCCTCTTTAAATTATCAATTTCTTCAGGGGTGGAGTCCACCTCCATTCTCAAGGAAGAGGCGGCTTCATCCATTAAATCCACCGCTTTATCCGGAAGAAAACGATCATTAATATAACGATTAGAAAGTTTAACAGCGGCCACAATCGCTTCGTCAGTAACTCTGATCCCGTGATGAACCTCGTATTTCTCTTTGATCCCCCTTAAAATATTTATAGCATCCTCGGTTGAAGGTTCGGCTATTTGTACGGGCTGAAACCTTCTTTCCAAAGCGGCATCTTTTTCAATATATTTTTGATATTCTTTAGTGGTGGTAGCTCCTATGGTTCTTAACTTGCCTCTGGCCAAAGCCGGTTTGAGCATATTAGAAGCATCCATAGCCCCTTCGGAAGCGCCCGTTCCCACCAAAGTATGAAGTTCGTCAATAAAAAGAATAATTTCGTCCTTGCGAGCTTCAATCTCCTTGATCACGGCTTTTAACCTGTCTTCAAACTCCCCTCTGAATTTGGCTCCGGCTACCAAAGCGCCCAAATCCAAGCCCAAAATTATTCTGTTTTTTAAATTCTCCGGCACATCATGGGCCCCAATCCGTTGAGCTAAACCTTCGACAACAGCTGTTTTTCCGGTTCCGGCTTCTCCGATTAAAACCGGATTGTTTTTAGTGCGCCTTAAAAGAACCTGCATAATTCTTCTAATCTCTTTATCTCTGCCGATTACCGGATCCAATTTTTTTTGGCGAGCCAAATCAGTAAAATCAATGGTGTATTTGCTTAAAATGTTATATTTAGATTCAGGATCCGGGTCGGTTATATTTTGAGACCCCCTTAAATCTTTTAGAGTGGAAAAAATATTTTCATATTCCACTCCGGCTTCCGTTAAAATATTCTGAGCCCGGGATTTAACCCCTATTAAAGCTAAAAAAACATGCTCATTGGAAATATATTCATCTCCCATGTTTTCCGCTTCTTTTCTGGCTCTTTCCAGGATCATAGCCACTTCGCTGGTTCCTTGAACGGCTTGTATTCCTTCTTTTTCTCTGTCTTGAAAATTATGAGCATCCTTGGGAATTCTTTCTATTTCCGCTTTTATTTTTTTCTCCATTTCCTCTGGATCAACTTTTAACTTTTCCAAAATGGGTTTAACTAAACTTTCTTTCTGTTGAAGCATAGCTAAAAATAAATGGAGCGCCTCTATATTTTGCTGTCCGTTATCCTGAGCAATGATTTGAGAATTAATAATGGTCTCCTGAGCTTTGTTAGTAAATTTATTAAACATAAAACATATTCAAAATTTATTTTTAATATATTAGCACTTTAATATCTTGAGTGCTAATTTAAATATAATATAATTAAAATAAGCTGTCAATAGTTTTTATCCTTGTTTTTAATCGCTAAATTTATTATAATATTAAAAAATTTTATGAAAAAAATAAATATTTTAGGGATCAATGTTTCCCTATTGGAAAAAAAAGAAATATTAAAAAGAATTGAGAATTTTTTAACTTCCAAAGATCAATTTTATTTGGTTACTCCCAATCCGGAAATAATTTTAAAGGCCATTGAAGATGAAGAGCTTTTTTATATTCTCAACAAAGCGGACTTGGCTCCGGCGGACGGAGTGGGAATAAAATTGGCCGGTTTTCTCCAGGGAAAAAACATAAAAAGATTCCCGGGCGCCGACTTAGTTTTGGAAATTTTAAAAATAGCCCAGGGGAAAAAAATAAAAGTGTTGATTGCCAATTCCCAATCCGGCCTTTCTCAAGCCTCGGAAATTGAAAACAACCTTAAAAAAAGATTTCCCGATTTAAACTTAAAAGCGGTGGATTTAGATATTTCCTCTTCGGTTGACTGGAGTAAAAAAATAAAAAACTTTAACCCTCAAATTTTATTTGCCTCCTTTGGCTCTCCGGTGCAAGAAAAATTTATCTACCACAATTTTAAAAAAATCCCCGGCCTAAAATTGGCCGCCGGGGTAGGGGGGAGTTTTGATTTTTTAACCGGCAAATTGTCCAGAGCCCCCAAAATTTTACGTTTTTTGGGCTTGGAGTGGGCTTGGCGTTTTTACAAACAACCCCGAAGGGCTAAAAGAATATTTCGGGCAATAATAATATTTCCTTTAAAATATCTAATATGGCGTTTTCTTTTGCCTTGGTTTTACCGATCCAATGTAGCTTGCTTACTGTACAAAAAAGAAAAAAAAGGATATAAAGTATTACTGGTGGAAAGAAAGGATGAGCCGGGACACTGGCAATTGCCCCAAGGAGGGACCGAAGGAGAAAATTTGCTTCAAGCCGGCACCCGCGAATTAAGTGAAGAACTGAACTGCCACAATTTTTATCCCGTTACCACTTTCGGAAAAACAAAAAAATACAAATTTGACAAAAAAGATCGAAAAAATATTTCTAAAAAACATTGGGGGTACAAAGGACAAAAACAAGGTTTATTTATTGCCGAATTCACCGGCAAAGACGATGATATCGAAATAAATTATTGGGAACATCGAAATTGGAAATGGGTGGATTGGAAAAATTTAAAAAAAGAAATACATCCTATCAGAAGAAAAAATCTGGAAAAATTTCTGGAAATATTTAAAAAAGAGGTTTTAAACAAAGATTTTAAAAAATGAATAATTTATTTAAAATTTAATATATTTTATGACCAAAAAAATAAGATTAAGATTTCCTCCTTCTCCTACCGGCTATCTTCATGTCGGGGGCTTAAGAACAGTGCTTTTTAATTATTTGATAGCTAAAAAATTAAAGGGAGATTTAATTTTAAGAATAGAAGATACGGATCAAAAAAGAGAGATCAAAGGAGCGGTGGATCAATTAATAAAAATTATTAATTGGCTGGGCTTTGAGTTCCGTGAAGGACCTCACATCGGAGGGGATTACGGACCTTATATTCAGTCTGAACGTCAGGAAATTTATAATGAATACGCCCGAAAACTACTGAGCGCCGATGGCGCTTATTATTGTTTTTGTTCTTCGGAAAGATTGCGGGAAATGCGCGAAGAACAACAGGCACGGAAACAAGCTCCCAAATATGACCGCAAATGCTTAAATTTGAGTGAAAAAGAAATAAGAGAAAAAATAGCCCGAGGAGAAGAGTATGTATTAAGGCAAAAAATGCCCTCTCAAGGAGAGGTGGTGGTAAAAGATTTTCTGCGAGGGGAGATAAAATTCCAAGCTTCGGATTTAGAAGATCATGTCTTGATTAAATCAAACGGGGTGCCCACTTATCAATTTGCCTCCGTGGTAGATGATCATTTAATGAAAATAAGTCATGTGGTTCGAGGCGAAGAATGGCTTCCTTCTTTTCCCAAAAATGTTTTACTTTATCAATCTTTCGGTTGGGAGGTGCCGAAATTCATTCATCTACCTCTAATTTTAGATAAAAACGGGGGAAAGTTAAGTAAAAGAAAGGGGGATGTGACAGTAGAAGATTATAAAGAAAAAGGATATCTTCCCGAGGCCCTTATAAATTTTACAGCTCTTTTGGGTTGGCATCCCAAAGATGATGAAGAGGAAACCATGAGTCTTGAAGAGATAATCAAAAAATTTAAAATGAAAGACATCGGGGTTAGTCCGGCGACTTTTGATGTGGAAAAATTGAATTATTTCAACGGCTACTATATCAGACAAATGGACCTGGATAGTCTGACCCGAAAATGCCAACCTTATCTAAAAGAAAATCTTAAAAAAACCCAAAATTACAAAAAAAAGGAGTACGATTTTGTAAAAAAAGTTGTATCTTTAGAGCAAGAAAGATTAAAGAAAATATCCGAAATAAAAGACCTGACCGAATTCTTTTTTCTTGAGGAATTGAATTATCCGGGAGAACTTCTGATTTGGAAAAAAATGAGCGCGCCCGAAGTTAAAAATAATTTAAAAGAAATTCTGGAATTATTAAATGCCTTACCGGAAGAAGAATGGAAAAAAGAAAAAATAGAAGAAAAAATTATAGGCCATATCAAAGAAAAAGAAGGAAAGGTGGGGAATTATCTCTGGCCTCTTAGGGTGGCTTTAACCGGGCAATCCCAAAGCCCCGGGCCTTTTGAGGTTGCTTGGGTTTTGGGCAAAAAAGAAAGCTTGGAAAAAATAAAAAAAGCCGGGGAACTTTTATAATTTCCAAAAAAAATGTTATAATTTAAACAACAATTATTTATTTTCAATAATTTGTTTATGGCAATATCACCGGCTTTAAAACAAATAATGTTCGCCTTACAAGAAATTTCTTATTTTCTTGTTTGGTGGTACAGTCAAGGGTTAATAAAATTTCTTCTAAGGATTAAAAATTTTTTAATTGATGAAGAAAAAAAATTGGGCCTGAGAATTTGGATAAAAAACATTTTTACACCCATGTACGGCCAAAAAGATTGGACCAGCCGTGTGATCAGTTTTTTTATGCGCTTATTCCAAATAATTATAAGGACCCTGCTTTTAATTTTTTGGATTTTTATTTCTCTGATTTTGTTTATAATTTGGCTCGGGATTCCTTTGCTGGTTATTTATCAAATTATTTTTCAACTTTTTTTATAAATGAATAAGGAAAAACCAAAAAAATTTTTTATTGTTTGTCCCAAATGCGAAGGTTCGGGCAAGGGAAAAATGAATTTTCCTTGTTTTAATTGCGGGGGCACGGGCACGGGAAGATTCTGGCAAAATTATTTTCTTTATTTTGATAAAACTTTTACCAATTCGGACATCTTTTGGCGCCGGATAATGAATAAATTTTTGATCATAGTTGATCTTTTGGCTCTGATCCTCGGTTTCGGGGGAGTGGCTTCTCTGGCCTGGTGGATCTGGAATCATGAAACTCAAAACATTAAAGAATATTTCCTTTTTTGGCAAAATCATAATCTGTTTATTTTATTTTTCTGGATAGGGATATTATCTTTTTTGTTTTTTTATTACAAATTGGAAAGAAGGGAGGAAAAAAAAGAAAAAATTAAAAAAATTAAGGACCATTCCGATTCCCTGCCCAATAATTGGGCTGAACTGAAAAAATACAAAAAAACCGTTAATGTAGCCGAAACCTTGAATGAAGAGGCCTTAAAAATAATTGAAGAAGCTTTTTTACTGGCCCGAAAAAGGAATCATCAATACACCTCCACCCTTCATCTCTTTTTTGTCCTGTTTCAGAGTCGGGATATAAAAGCTATGTTTATAAGATTAAATGTGGATGCGGAGAAATTATTTGAAAAAATAAACCACCAATTATCTCAAAAAAAGGCCGGAGAACAAAAAGAGGCGATTTTTTCTCCCGCTTTCAAACAATCGGTGGTGGAGGCCTATATTGAAGCTTACGGCTGGAGGCAAAATAACTTAAAAGCCCTTAATTTGATCAGTTATTGCGTGGCCCGAGATAAAATTTTAACTGAAATTTTGTGGGATTTGGAGGTAACTTTAGATAAAATCAATAATGTCAAATCTTGGTTTAAAACCGAAGAAAAACTAAAAAGAAACCTGAAAATATTTAAAAAAAATGCTCGCTACAAGCCCAAAACCGCCATGAATAGAGCTTACACGGCCATGGCCACCCCCAATCTGAACCGCATTTCTTATGATTTAACCTTAGCTGCCAAATGGGGAAGGTTAGATCTATGCGTCTCTCGTGAAAAAGAGCTCAATAATATATTAAATATTCTAAAAACCAAAAACAACACGGTAATTTTAACCGGCTCCCCCGGAGTGGGAAAAAGAACCATAATCAAAGGAATGGCCACATTAATGGTGGAAGAAAATGTGCCGGAATTTTTAAAAGATAAGCGATTGTTGGAATTAGACGCCTCTCGCTTAATCAGCGGAGCCGACCCCTCTCAAGCAGAAGAAAGATTATTAACAATATTGGATGAAATTTCTCGGGCGGGCAATATTGTGCTTTTTATTCAAAATATTAATCTTTTGATCGGAGTTAGCTCCGGAGGAGAGGGGAGTATGGATTTATCCGAAGTGTTGGCCAATGCTTTGGAAAAAAGAGTTTTATATTGCTTAGCTACGGTTAATAATGATAAATATGATAAATATGTGGAAAACAGCCACTTGGGGAGAGTCATGTCCCGGGTCAAAATAGAAGAGCCCAAAGACAATCAAGTCATCCGGATCATTGAAAGCAAAATAGGCAGATTGGAATATAAATACAAAGTCTTTTTCACCTACAATGCTTTAGAAAGAGCTGTAAAATTGTCTGATCGCTATATCCATGACAAATTCCTACCGGAAAAAGCCTTGGATATTTTGGAAAAAACCGCTATGCGAGTTTCGCAAAAAACAGATAAAAAAGAAATAGGCAACTGCAACAAAAGAGAAGTAAGTTTAACTGTTAAAAAAATAACCCAAATTCCGGTGGAGGAAGTAAATGAAAAAGAGGGGGAGAAGTTGATCAACTTGGAAAAAGAAATACATAAATTTATGATAAATCAAGACGAAGCGGTTGATATGGTGGCCAACAGCTTAAGAAGAGCCCGGGCTAATTTGCGAGAGGGCAAAAAAACCATTGCCAACTTCTTGTTTTTGGGACCCACCGGCGTAGGAAAGACCGAATTGGCCAAAACCGTGGCTCGCGTATACTTTGGCAAAAAAGAATATTTGATCCGCCTGGATATGAGCGAATATCAACACGAAGACAGTGTTTCCAAAATGATCGGAGACGGACAAAAAAAAGGTTATTTAACTGAAGCGGTAAGAAAAAACCCTTTTTCCTTAATACTTTTGGACGAATTTGAAAAAGCTCATTCCAAAATATTCAATCTGTTTCTGCAGGTTATGGATGACGGACGCTTAACTGACGGAGGAGGAAAAACCATTGACTTCACCAATAGCGTTTTAATAGCCACTTCCAATATCGCCTCTAATTTTATCAAAAAACAAGTAACCGCGGGAAAACCTTTGAAAGAAATTAAAGAAGAAGTTATAAACAATCAACTAAGCCAGGAAATGAAGCCGGAGTTGATCAATCGTTTTGACGGAATAATAATATTCAAACCCTTAAGTATAAAAAATGTGGCGGAAATAACCAAACTTATTTTATCCAAAACTTCCCAAATGTTGGAGGAGAAAGGAATATTTTTCGAGGCCTCGCCGGAAGGAATAAAAAAATTGGCTCAGGAAGGTTATGACCCCGCTTTCGGAGCTCGACCTTTAAAAAGATTACTTCAAGAAAAAATAGACAACGAAATAGCTAAAAAAATTTTGGCGGGAGATATAAAAAGAAGAGATAAAATTATTATAAATCAAGAAGGAAAAGTAGTGGTAGCCAAAAGCGAAGAGCTATAAAAAAATAATTTTTCAAAAATGACTTGGCAATATTATCTAATTATATTCTTGCTAACCTTAGGATTATCAATATTTTTCACAAAACTGATCATAAGGTTGGCTTTTTATTTAAAAATTTTGGATTTTCCGGAAGGAGAGCGTAAAATTCATCGCAAAAAAACCCCTCTTTTGGGAGGACTGGCCATCTTTCTCAGTTTTTTTTTAATTCTCTTTTGTTGTAAATCGAAATTACTTTCCGGAAATCTGGAAATTCACCACTGGCTGGGGTTTTTCTCGGGAGCTTGCTTTTTGATGATCGGCGGGTTTCTGGATGATAAATACAACTTAAGCCCGGGAAAACAAATTATTTGGCCTCTTTTGGCCTCTCTTTGCATTGTGGCGGGAGGAGTGGAAATAATTAAAATAACCAACCCCTTGGGAGGATTGATTTATCTTAATACTTGGAAAGTGCCTCTTTGGAAAATTTTTGGAAACATTTATTATTTTATTTTTTGGGTTGATCTGTTTACTATTATTTGGCTTATGATTATGATGTATACCACTAAATTATTGGACGGTTTGGACGGTTTAGTAACCGGGATCTCGGCTATCGGAGGAATAATAATTTTTTTATTCACTATCACCACCAAATACTACCAACCCGACATCGGTTTAGCCGCCTTGATCTTTGCAGCCGCCTGTTTGGGGTTTTTGTTCTTTAATTGGCATCCGGCCAAAATATTCTTGGGAGAGGGGGGCTCTCTTCTTCTGGGCTATATTTTGGGAGTTTTAGCGATTATCTCCGGGGGAAAAATCGCTATTACTTTATTGGTGCTGGGACTTCCTCTAATGGATTTGATCTGGACCATATCAAGAAGAATCTTGAAAGGAAAAAATCCTTTCAAAAACCCGGACAAATCGCATCTTCATCATCGCTTGCTGGATCTGGGTATAAGCCAAAGAAAAACTGTTCTGATTTTTTACTTTTTTGCTCTTTTTTTCGGAGGGCTAACGCTTTTTTTGCAAAGCCGGGGAAAATTATTGGCCCTTCTGCTTTTAATCCTTATTATGCTTATAACAATTACAGTTTTTAGTCTCAAACAAAAAACTCCGAATTATGACTAAAATAATAGAAAAAACTTATATACTTTTGTCTTGGATTTTTTTTATTTTCGTGGTTATAACCGTTCCCTTGACCAATTTAGAAAACAACAACGGTTTTTTGGGTTGGGATAAACTCGTCCATTTTTTTATTTTCGGAATTCTGGCCACCCTAACAGCAAGCTTATTAAAAGAAATATCTAAAAATAAAAAATTCTTTTCTCTTAAAACAATTTCGGGGATAATTTTTATTTTTTGCTCTCTCTTGGTAATCCTGGGAGAATATCTTCAGAAATTTATTCCGGGAAGATTCCCTTCGACCGGGGATGTTTTCTTCGGAATTCTGGGAATTATAGTTGCTATCTTAATAACAAAGAAAAAAAGCGACCCTCTTTTCTTTTTGTTTTCTTAATGTTATAATAAAAACTTAAAGCTCGCACTAAACAATAAAGCGCGGCGACAAATAAACCCCGACGCCTTTAAAATTTAAAATAATAATATGACTCCTGAAAAATGGCAAAATATATTGGGCAATTTAAAGGATAATTTTGATATTAAAGAACATGAGAAAGAATTCCGGGAAGAACAAGGAGGGATGGAAGTGGAATATGTGATTTTTCACTCCCCTCTGGGTTTGGTAAAGCTGGAATTTATGAGTAAGCCGGTGGTTTTAGATAAAAAAACCAACTATTCTCGCCGTATCGGCTCAGAAACCAAGGTGGAATATGTTTATAGTGATACAGAAAAAACCCACACTCTAACCGCCTACCAATGGAACGAAGATGAGGATGATTGGACAAAAATTCAAGCCGATTCTTTTCTTTAAATTTCCCAAATAAAATTTTAATATGAAACCCCAAATTCTTTTGCTGATTCTTCCTTTGTTTGTTTTATTGATAATGGAGTCAATTTTCTTAAATGTAAAAACCATCTATTTAGCTGTGATTTTGATAAATTTGGGTATAATGTATGCTCTTAAAAAAATCGGGGAGTTTCAAATAAAGGACAAATCCTTTTGGATTCATTTTATACTTCCTTTTTTCTTTGTAAACGGATTAATTAGCTATTTAATATTAAACGGAAATTTAATAATAATACAAACTTTAATAATAATAGAAGCTTTTTTTGTATTTTATTATTTAAGACAGATATATTTTAACAAAACTTTAAAAACAAAAGTGAAGTGGGAAAATATATCTTATTATTCCGGATTTTTGGCCTTGTTCTTTATTTTTTCTTTTATTTTCGGCTCTCAAGGATCCCTTTTTTCCGCTGTTTATCTAACTTTAATCTTGATATTCGCTTTAATTTTGACAACCTACCAATTTTTTTACATGCAAGGAATAAGAGAAAAACAAAATTATATTTATATTTTTATAATTACTTTGATCTTGACAGAAATTACTTGGGTTTTCTTTTTCCTTCCTTTCAGTTATAATATCGGGGGATTGGTATTAGCGATTATTTATTATTTAATTTTAGGGCTGACTCGATTATTTTTAAAAAATTCCTTAAACAAAAAAAAGCTTAAATTTTATTTGAGTTTAAGCTCGGGGTGTATCATTATTATCTTATTAACCGCTAGAATTTTTTAGTTATGAAAAAAAAAGTTAATTATCAAACCATTCTTTTATTGATTTTGGTTACTTTAATAGGGTTGGGTGCGGGCATGGCCGGAAACCTTTTAAGCAGACAATATTTAACAGCCGGATTGTATAATTTTCCCTTTGGAGGAGAGCTTGATCTTTCCGGGCAGAATTTAAACCGCTCTCAAGTAATAATAAAAGGTGCCAAAAAAATTACCATAGAACAAAATAAAAGAATAAAAGAAATTGCGGAAAAATCCCAAAAGAACCTGGTAGGGATTTTAAAAAAAGAAAACGCAAAAAAATCTTCTTTGGAAAAAACGAATTCCTTTTATAATCTGGATAAACCTTTTTCCCAGGGATTTATTATTACTACTGACGGCTGGATCATTTCTGAGTTTCCCGAAAACCCCGAAATAGACAAAGAAAACATTAAAAAAAATTATTTAGTGGTGGATTCCGACAAAAAACTCCACCTCATTAAAAAAGTTAAAAAAAGTTCTCGGGGTTCTTATTGGTTTCTCCGTCTGGAAAAAACAAGAGAACTTCCGGTTAAAAAAATAGTTCCGGAGTCGGAAATAACAAAAGGAGATATGGTTTTAACCATGAATTGGCAGGGGGATAATTATATAAGCCACATATCAGATAAAATAAATCCGCAAACCGGCTTGGTGGAATCAAGCGATTCTTTTTTCCGCGAGCTTGTTCTGACCGGATCCCCGGAAAAAAACCTTAAAAACGGATTTGTTTTTTCTTTAAAAGGGGGAATAGTGGGCATTATTGATAAAAACAAAACCATACATTCTGTTAACAATTTTAAACCCGATTTTGATAATCTTCTAAACGGAGAAAAAAAGAAAAAAGCTTCCCTGGGGGTAAATTATATCGATCTGTCCCGAGTGCTTTTTAAAGAAAAATATAACAAAAACAAAGGGGCTTTAATTTATCCGGATAATACCAATAAAAGCATAATTCCGGACTCTCCGGCAAAGAAAGCGAATTTAAAGCCTGGGGATATAATAGAATCTTTAAACGGAGAAGAGGTAAACTCCAAAACTCCGCTGAATTATTTGGTTCAAAAACATTCTTCCGGAGAAAAAGTCAATTTAAGTTATATAAGAAAAGGAGAATCAAAAAATATTTCCATTACTTTAGAATAATTTTATTATGAAAATAAAATCAATTGATAAAGAAATTGAAAAAATTCAAGCTAAAACCGTTTTTTTAAGGGTGGATTTTAATGTTCCCTTTCAAGGAAAAAAAATTACGGATGAAAAAAAGATTATAGCCACCCTGCCCACAATCCGCCTTTTAATGCGCTATCAATGTAAAATAATTTTAGCTACTCACTGGGGTCGCCCCCAAGGAAAAGAAAAAGAGGAACTATCCACAAAAAAATTAGCGGAAAGACTCAATAAGCTTTTAAAACCGAGCAAAAACGGAAAAAGAAAAATATTTCATTCAAAAAAAATTTCCGGGCCGGAAATAAAAAAACAAATTGAAAAACTCAACCCTGGAGAAATAATTTTTTTAGAAAATTTAAGGTTTGATCCGAATGAAAAGAAAAACGACAAGAAATTTGCTCAAAATTTGGCTAAATTGGTTGATCTTTATGTGAACGACGCCTTTTCGGTTTCTCACCGCAAACATGCCTCTGTAAGCGCGATCAAAAATTATCTTCCCGCTTTTGCCGGTCTTTTGCTTAAAAAAGAGATTGAGAATCTAAACAAAATTGACAACCCGGAAAAACCTTTGGTTGCCATAATGGGAGGCATAAAAGTGAAAACTAAAGATAAATTAATAAAAAACTTGCTTCCCAAGTCCGACAAAATACTTTTGGGAGGAGGTTTAGCCAACAATTTTTTAGCTGCTCAAAACTACAAAATCGGGAAATCCCTGGCTCAGGAAGAAAGTATTGAATTAGCTGACAAAATTATGAAAAAAAATGGAGAAAAAATAATTCTTCCCTTGGATGTGGTGGTTAACAATCAAAAAAACGGGGAAGGAAAAACCTCTGTGAAGGAAATAACCAAAGTAGGGGATAATGATTATATTTATGATGTAGGCCCGGAAACTGTTCGCATTTTTGCCAAAATAATTAAAAAGGCCAATACCATGATCTGGAACGGCCCCTTGGGCTGGTTTGAAAACAAAAAATTTAACCAAGGAACTTTAATGACGGCTCGCTTAATAGCTTCCCGGTCCCAGGGTAGGGCTTTCGGGGTGGCGGGAGGCGGAGAAACCGTAAAAGCCCTTAAAGAAAGCGGTATGGAAGATCATTTGGATTGGATCTCTACCGGCGGAGGGGCTATGCTTACTTATTTGAGTTGTCAAAAAATGCCAGGATTAAAAAATTTAATTAAATATTAATAATATCTTTATGTCAAACAAAATAAAACACATTAAGGCCAGAGAAATTTTAGATTCCAGAGGAAATCCCACTGTGGAGACCAAAATAATTTTAGAAAATAACCTAAGCGCCAAAGCCGCTGTTCCCTCGGGTGCTTCCACCGGCATTCACGAGGCCTGGGAATTAAGAGATGGGGATCAAAAAAGATACGAAGGAAAGGGGGTATTAAAGGCGATAAAAAATGTTAATGAAAAAATTGCTCCCGAGTTAATCGGGAAAAATGTTAACAAACAAACCGAAATTGATGATATTATGATAAAATTGGACGGAACCGATAATAAAAAAGAGTTGGGAGCTAATGCCACTCTTTCGGTTTCCCTGGCTTGCGCCCGAGTGGCCGCCAAAAATAAAAATAAAGAACTGTACCAATACATAAGCGACACTTTCAAATTCAATCGTAAAAAATTCTTTCTACCCACTCCCTCTTTTAATATTTTCAACGGAGGGAAACATGCGGACACTAATTTGGATTTTCAGGAATTTATGGTTATTCCCTTAAAAGAAAAAAAGACAAAAAAACCTTTTGCCGAGAAAATTAGAATGGGAGCGGAAATTTTTCATTCCCTGGGAGAAACCTTAAAAAGAGCCGGTTTTGATACTGACGTGGGAAATGAGGGGGGTTATGCTCCTGATATAAACTCCAGCATTCAAGCCATTGAACTAATAATGACCGCGATTATGAACGTAGATTGTAAACCGGGTAAGGACATAGGTATAGGTATAGATGTGGGCTCTTCCGAACTTTATAATCCCAAAAATGGACAATATATCTTTAGGTTGGATAATTCCTATTTTGACAACAATACTTTAACCGGTCTTTACTATGAATGGTTTAGAAAATATCCAATCGTCTCCATCGAAGACGGCTTAGCTGAAGACGATTGGGCCGGCTGGGAGGAATTAACCAGACAGCTGGGAGACGAAATGCTTTTGATAGGGGATGATCTCTTTGTTACCAATATCAACCGCCTAAGAAAAGGATTAGAAAAAAAAGTGGCCAACACTGTTTTAATTAAACCCAATCAGGTAGGAACTTTAAGTGAAACCATAGAATGCATTAAATTGGCCCAAAAACACAATTATAAAATAATGATCTCTCATCGCAGCGGAGAGACTTGCGATAATTTTATTGCTGATTTGTCTGTGGCCACCAGAGCGGAATACATTAAATCCGGATCCTTATCTCGAAGCGAAAGACTGTCCAAATATAATCGCTTAATGGAAATTGAAGAAAATTTATTGGAAAAAAATAAATAATTTAAAAAATGAATTTAAACAAAAAAAAACCTTTGGTCCTTTTAATCTTGGACGGTTGGGGCCTGAGTTCCCAACAGGAGGGTAATGCTATTAAAATGGCCAAAACCCCTTTTTGGGACAGTTTGAATAAAAAATATCCTTATACAGAAATAAAAGCCCACGGGAAATTCGTGGGCTTGCCCTCGGATCAAGTGGGAAATAGCGAAGCCGGTCATATGAATATAGGCGCGGGCAGAGTAGTAGAGCAGGATATAGTCAAAATTAACCGAGCTATCAGAGAAGGTGATTTTTTTGAAAATCCCAAATTAAAAAAAATTTTAAATAAAATAAAAAAACGTGACTCTGATTTGCATCTTATAGGCCTTTTATCAGATAATATGAGCCCTCATAGCAGTACCGCTCACATATTAGCTCTTTTAAAGATAGCTCGAAAACACAAAACCTCCCGAATATATCTCCATTTATTCACAGACGGAAGAGATTCTTTTCCTTATGAAGCTATTAAACTGATTTCTTCCTTGAAAAAAAAGTTAAAAAAGAATGAAAAAATAGTTACGATTGTGGGAAGATTTTATGCCATGGACAGAAATAAAAAATGGAGTAGGACTCAAAAAGCTTATGAGGCCCTGGTCTCGGGCGAAGGGAAAAAAGTAAAAAATATTCCCAATGCCATTTCCAAAAAATACAACCAGGGAGTTACTGATGAATTTATAGAGCCGATGATATTAAAAAATAATATTCCCCAAACCAGAATCAAGGATAAAGACGGAGTTGTGTTCTTTAATTTGCGTTCCGACAGGGCGAGACAATTAACCAAACCTTTTGTTCAGAAAAATTTTAGGCAAAACAACCCTAAAAGTTTTAAAAGAAAAAAATTCCTGGAAAATTTGGTTTTTGGGGCTATGACCAATTTTGGTCCGGATCTGGATTCCATTTCCACTATTTTCCCGGAAAAACCAATTAAAAAAACTTTGCCCCAAATTTTAAAGAACAAAGAGCAACTTTATATGTCCGAATCGGAAAAATATGCTCATGTTACTTATTTTTTCAATGGAGGGCATAAAAAAAAGCTGGGGGGAGAAAATTATTTTATGGTTCCGTCTCCTAAAGTAAAATCTTACGCTCAAACTCCGGGAATGAGGTCCAAAGAACTTACCAAGGAATTAATAAAAAGAGCTAAAACCGGCAAATACGATTTATTGGTGATAAACTTGGCCGCTCCCGATATGATAGGCCACACCGGAAATCTGGAAGCGGCTACTAAATGTTGCCAAATAATAGATCAATGTTTAAAGGATGTTATAAAAACCATTAACGCCTTAAAAGGCAATATTTTAATTACCGCCGACCACGGAAACATTGAAAAATTAATTGACTTGAAAACCGGAAAAATAAACACCAAACATACAACCAATCCCGTTCCTTTTATTATAGCCGGTGCCGATTCTCAAAAATTAAAACTCCGCTCCGGGGGGTCTTTAATAGATATTTCCCCCACCATACTGGATATGCTAAAAATAAAAAAGCCCCCGGAAACAACCGGAGAAAGCTTAATCATTTCCTGATTTTATGCCCTCTAAAAAAGAGATAAAAAATAATTTTGTTGTTTTGGTTACTCTGGATGGCTGGGGGGTAAAAGAAAAAAGTAAACAAAATGTGTTTAGTCAAGCTTATCTGCCTACTTGCAATGAACTAATCTCTTCCTTTCCGGTTACCACTCTTAATTTAACCTCCACTCCTCAGGATTATCGTTTAGAACAAGATTTGTCCGAGCTGGGTTACTACATATTGGGAACCGGTCACGAAGACCATAACTATCTAACTCGGATAAACAGAACCATAAAAAATAAAAATTTTTTTCAAAACCCCGTACTCAAAAAGGCCTTGGCCAATGTTCTTAAAAAAAACAGTCGGCTTCATCTTTGGGGGCTTTTGTCCGAAGAAGAGAAGTATTCTTCCTTTAAACACCTGGAGGCCCTTTTGGTTATGGCTAAAAAGGAGGGAGTAAAAAGAGTGTATCTCCACATTGTTCTGGATGGAGTGGACACCCCTAAAGATAGCGGCCTAAGAAATTTAAAAAGATTAAATAAACTGCTTTCGGATGTAGGAGTGGGGGAAATAGCCACCTTGAGCGGAAGATTCTATGCTATGGATAGAAATGCTTTTTGGGAAGAGAGAATTGCCAAAAGCTATAAAGCGATCGTGGAGGGTGAGGGCAAAAAAAACAAAGACGCCCTGGAAGCGGTAAAAGAGAGTTACGGAAAAAAAATATATGATAAAGAATTGGCCCCCACCGTAATTACCGAAGGAGAAAAAGACGTTAAAGTAAAAGAGGGGGATAGCATGATACTTTTCAATTTTCGAGGGGACAGATCCCGAGAAATGGCCCAGGCCCTATCTTTGTCTACTTGCGAAAAAATATCCAAAAGAAAATATGTCAAAGATTTATTTTTGGTGATTTTTACCGAATATGAAAAAAATATTCCCGCCCAAGTCGCTTTCCCGATATATGACAAGTTTAAAAGTCTGGGAGAAAGAATTAAAGAAAAAAAACTGCAAGAATTAAGACTGGCGGAAATTAATAAATATATTCACCTCACCGAGATAATGGATGGTTATAGAAAAGATAGTAATTTTCCCAAAAACAAACTTTTATTTTCCTCTTCCAAGAAAGATCAAAATCTGGCCTTAATGGAGTCAACCAATAAAATAGCGGAAAAAATAATAACCCAGATCAGAGAAAAAAAATTTGATTTTATAGCCGCCAACTTGGCTAATTTTGACATTTCGGCTCAAGAAAATAATTTTTCCGCGACTTTAAAATACGCGGAATTAACAGATAAAATTTTAAAAAAAATAAGTCGGAATGTTTTGAGTAAAAACGGAACTTTAATTATAACTTCTGCCGGCGGGGGAGCTGAAGATATGTTAAACAAAAAAAAGGGAGAGAACAAAAATTATAATTTTGCTCCGCTTCCGCTTATCATAACAAACAAACAATTGGAAGGCAGGAAAATGAGTTTAGAAGACCCGGCAGACAATGATTTAAGTTTAATTAAAACTCAAAATAATCTCAGTGCTCTTTATTATACCATTTTAAAGCTACTGGGAATCGCTAAAAATAAAGAAAAGGGAAAATCCTTGATCTAAATTAACCCAAATAGAATAAAAATAAGCTTACTAATATTCCAATAAAGAAACCCGCGAATACTTGCCCTGGAGTATGACCTATTTTTCCAACAAATGAGGATAGCTTTCATCTAACACCTTATCATCTCCCAGATCTTTAATTAAAATATTCAAAATTTTACCGTGTTTACCCAAATATCTTCTAATTCCCAGAGCGTCTCTAATGACAATAACGGCCAAAATAACCGAAACCGCGAACAAGGGAGAACTCCACCCTTCTTTTAATCCTATAATAGAAGCCAAAGCTGTGACCATGGCACTGTGCCCGGAGGGCATTCCGGAATAAGCCAAAAGATTCTTAAACTCAACTTTTTGCCTATTGCTCTTAATAAAAAACTTTATAGTCTGAGCTATAAGACCGGCCAAAATAGGGGAAAGCAAAATATAAGACATATTTTTTAATATTCAAGTTAGTTAAATATCTAAATTTTCCACCTTCTTGGCGTGGGTTTGGATAAAATGCCTGCGAGGGGCCACATCTCCTCCCATAAGCATGTCAAACATTTTATCCGCTCGAGCCGCATCCTCCACTGTTACTTGTTTTATAATTCTATTTTCCGGGTTCATGGTGGTTTCCCAAAGTTGACCGGGGTTCATTTCTCCCAAACCTTTATATCTCTGAGTTTTAATGTTGCCCTTGATTTTCTCTTGGGGCTCTCCTTCTTTTTCACTCTCTTCTTCGTTTGTCTCCACAATCTCTCCGCCCATCTCTTTAACAATCTTTAACTTTTCTTCTTCACTGTAAACATATCTCACCTCGTTTCCTTTTTTTAGTTGATAAAGAGGGGGTTGGGCTATATAAAGGTAACCTTGAGTTATTAAAGGATTAAAATATCGGAAAAAAAGAGTAAGAAGCAAAGTTCTGATGTGGGCTCCGTCCACATCCGCATCAGTCATAATAATTATACGATGATATCTTAATTTCTCAATCTCAAACTGCTCGTTAATATTGGTTCCCAAAGCAATGACCAAACTTTTAATTTCGTTATTGTCCAACATCTTATCTATTCGCGCCCTCTCCACATTTAAAATTTTGCCGCGCAAAGGCAAAATAGCTTGAAATTTTCTATCTCTTCCCTGTTTGGCTGAACCGCCGGCCGAATCTCCTTCCACGATATAAAGCTCGCTCTCTTCCGGCTTACGACTGGAACAATCTGCTAATTTACCCGGTAAAGTCAGCCCCTCTAAAGCGCCTTTGCGCAAAATAGAAGCTCGCACGGTTTTGGCCGCTCTTCGAGCTTGGGCGGATAAAATACATTTACCAATAATTGCTTCCGCTTCTTTGGGGTGCTCTTCCAAAAAAATAGAAAAATTCTCTCCCAAAACTTGTTCTACATAAGTTTTAATTTCAGCATTCCCCAATTTAGCTTTAGTTTGTCCTTCGAATTGAGGATCGGTTAATTTTACGCTGATAATAGCGGTCAAACCCTCTCTGACATCCTCCCCGGTTAAATTTTCATCTTTTTCTTTTAAAATATTCTGATTACGGGCATAAGTATTTAAGGTTCTGGTCAAAGCTGTTCTGAAACCCGAGAGATGAGCTCCTCCTTCGGGGGTATAAATATTATTGGCAAAAGAAAACACCGTTTCATTGAATTCATCATTGTATTGCAGGGCTATCTCAATTTTGGTCCCTTTAATTTCTTTTTCTGTATAAAAACAAGTTTCATGTTTTAAATCCTTTCCTTTATTTAAAGATTTGATATAAGACTTTATTCCCCCTTCAAAATAAAAACGATATTCTTTTGATCTTTTGTCTTTTCTTTTATCTATAACTTTTATATTAATACCTTTGGTCAGGTAAGATTGTTGGCGCAATCTGTCCAATATTTTGCCCCAAGAAAGCTCCAACTCCGTAAAAACTTGGGGGTCGGGTTTAAAACTTATAATGGTGCCTGTTTTTTTGGTATTTCCCGCGGATTTTATCTTGGTCTTGGCTATCCCTCTTTGGTATTCTTGAATCCAAATTTTTCCTTCTCTATGAACTTCGGCTTTCAAGTGTTCGCTTAAAGCGTTTACCACGGAAACTCCCACGCCATGCAATCCTCCGGAAACTTTGTATCCTCCTTCTTCTCCGAATTTACCTCCCGCATGCAATTTGGTCAAAACTGTTTCCAGAGCCGAAAGTCCGGTAGATTTGTGTTTAGCCACAGGTATTCCTCGGCCATTATCCTCCACTTGAACCATATTATCGGGAAGTAAAGTAATAATTATCTCATCGGCATAACCGGCCATGGCCTCATCAATTCCGTTATCAACCACCTCCCAAATCAAATGATGAAGGCCGGTGGAAGAAGTGGAGCCAATATACATCCCCGGTCTTTTTCTAACCGGCTCCAGACCCTCCAAAACAGTAATGGAGCCGGCGCCGTATCTTTTATCATCCTTGGGTTCTTTCTTTTTGTTTTTGTTTGCCATATTTCCTTAATTTTTAAAAAATTAGGGCGTTTTAACCCTATTTTTATTAATCTTGTTATTAAATTGAAATGCGCCGCGAAATTTGTTTACTTACCACCTTTTGCTTCCTGATACAGGCCTCATATTTATTTATATTTTATCATAAAAACATTTTTTAAACAAGTATTTAAACCTAAAAAAAATTGTTATTTTTTAAAAAAACTGATAAAATAAAACAAAATAAAAATAAAAAATTTTATGGCCTCCACAAAATCTGACCCCAAAAAAGAATCCCCGGAAAAAGAAAAAAATGAAGATAAAGAATCAAAGATAGATATAAATAAATATAAAGACCCCACCGGGGTTAGTATAGAAAAATTGGAAAAATCTTTTTGGCTTTTCCGGCATCGCAAGGATTTCAAAAACTCTTTGATTGTCTTTCTGGTGTTATTATGTATAATTACTTGGGGGTATGCTTTATTCGGATACGGAAAATACTTAATTGTGGGAATGGAAGAGGATAAAAAGATGTTAAAAGAATTAACAGGCCCCTTACTCATAAAGCATTCTCAGGTTCTAAAATTCGCTCCCAAAGAACTGAAATTGTCAGAACTGAACGTCATAAGAGACAACCAGAAATTCGATCTGGCTATCAAAATTACTAACCCCAATCCTCACCATGGTGGAATTTTTAATTATTGCTTCGAGGCCGGAAAAGAAAAAATTAAATGCGGAAAAAATTTCGTTTTACCCCGGGATTCAAAATATTTATTAGCCCTCTCCCAAAAAATTAATCAAAAAGGAAGAACCACTTTTAACATTAACAAAACTAACTGGAAAAAATTGGATTATCATAAAATGCCCTCCTGGAAAAACTTTAAAAATGAAAGAATAGATTTCAAAATTGAAAATGTAGAATTAACCCCCGCCAATAAAAGCAAACTCTCGGAAGAAATTAATTTATCCGATCTGAGTTTTTCCGTAACCAATAATTCCGGATTTGGCTATTACGAAGTTCCTTTTAATATATTATTAATCAACTACAATAAAATAGTGGGCCTAAACCGCTATTCTATTTACAATTTTAAATCTAAAGAAAAGAAAAATATTGAAATTAGTTGGCCCAATCTTAATTTTACCTCCGGAAATATAAAAATTATTCCGGATATCAACATTTTAAATCCGGAAATATATATGAAACCGGGAGGAACCGGGGAGACAGAGGATATCAGGAATAGAAAAAAGAAAAAACAAAATATTCAGGATGTTATAGAATAAAATTAGTCAGACTTGAATTATGTTTAAAAAAATATTTTTATATTTAAAAAATTTGGATTGGATTTTGTTTCTGTCCATTTTTTTATTAAGTTGTTTTGGATTAATAGAAATCTATAGTATCGCCCTGGGTAAAGGAACTACGGAATTAATAAATTTTCACAAACAAATCATCTTTATTATAATGGGGATATTGATTTTTTTTGTCTTTGTTTTTATTGATTTTAATCTTTTCCGGGATTTTGCCCATTATATTTATTTAATCGGAATAATTTTGCTGATCAGTGTCTTGCTTTTCGGGACAACCGTAAAAGGGACCACGGGTTGGTTTGAGTTTAAATTTTTCAGTATCCAGCCGGTGGAATTTATAAAAATAGTTACAATCATTTTTTTGGCTCGTTTTTTCGCCCTACAAAAGTCGGAATCCCGCTCCTTAAAAAATTTATTTCTTTCCGGTTTGGGAATTTTTATTCTCTTTTTTTTGGTAACACTACAACCCGACTTTGGTTCAGCCATGATCCTGTTTTTTACTTGGCTGGCCTTAATCGCTTTTGTGGGTTTTAAAAAAAAATATTTTCTAATTATAGGGATCTTGTTTCTTTTAGCTTTGGGTGGAATGTGGAACTTTTATTTTCAAAAATACCAAAAAGAAAGAATTCTAACTTTTTTAAATCCGAAAGTAAGCTCCTTGGACCAGGGTTACAATGTCTCTCAAGCCATAATCGCCGTGGGCTCCGGGGGTATTATGGGCAGGGGAGTGGGTTTTGGCTCTCAATCCCAATTAAAATTTCTTCCTGAAGCTCAAAATGACTTTATTTTTGCCGTAATAGCGGAAGAATTGGGCTTTATAGGAGTATCTCTGGTTTTACTTTTTTTCGGAATATTTTTCTATCGTTTATTGCACAATTTAAAAAATTTAAAAAATGATTTTGCCATTTTTTTTGTTTTGGGGGTCTTGGGCTTGATTTTTATCGAAATGTTTATTAATATTAGTATGAATATAGGGTTTTTTCCGGTAGTGGGAATACCTTTTCCTTTTGTCAGCTACGGGGGAAGCGCCTTAATAGCCAATTTTATTTTAATTGGCATAGTGGAAAATATAATCATTCAATCCAAAATTAATTATTAATGAAAAAACAAAAGTTTCTTTTTAAAAGAATTTTTTTGTTTAACTAAATATTTATGGCTGAAGTTAAATTACAAGCGGAAACCAGACAAGCGAAAAAAGCCCACACTTTAAGAAAAGAGGGCTTGATTCCCGCGGTTTTATATGGACCTAAAACCGAAAATCAAAATTTAAAAATAAAAAAAGGGGAGTTGGAAAAAGCTTATAATGAAGCGGGGGAATACAGTTTAATCGATCTAGAGATAAACGGAAAAGAACCGACAAAAATCCTGGTTAAGAATGTTCAAAAAGACAGTATTAAAGGAGAAATTATTCATGCCGACTTTTATCAAGTAAAAATGGATGAAAAAATTACCACGGAAATCCCTCTTACCTTTGTGGGCGAATCCAAGGCGGTTAAAGAACAGGGCGGATTTTTGGTAAAAAACATTTATGACATTGAAGTGGAGTGTCTGCCCGGCGATTTGGTGGATGAGATTGTTGTGGATATTTCCGGCCTGGAAACTTTTGATGATCTTATTAGAATAAAAGATTTAAAAGCTCCCAAAGGTATTGAATTTACCGGAGATCCGGAGGAAATGGTGATCAGTGTTACTCCTCCGGAGGAAGAAGAAGAGGAAGAGTTGCCTGAAGACGAGGCCGCGGCTGTGGGAGCCGAAGAAGGCGGAGAAGAAGACAAAGAAAAGCAAGAAGAAGGAGATAAAACAGAGAAAGAAGAATCCTCAAAAGAAAAAGAACAAGAATAAAACATTTAAATTAATGGGGGAAAATAAAAAAATTAAAAACACAAGAAAAAAAATTGTTTTTTGGAAAAATTTGTCTTGTCTTAGTTTTTTTATTTTCAGCTTGGTTTTAATTTTCTCCTCAATCCTTGTTTACAATCATTTTTTTAACAATTCCCTAAAATCTTCCGAAGGGAAAACCGCCTTAAACACTGAAAAGAAAAAAGAAAAATGCCCGGATTGTTTACCCAGATTATTAGACGGGAAATTGGTGAAGTCCGGTCAAGAAAATTTATATCCTCTGGCGATAATTATAGACAATCACACGGAAGCGCGTCCTTCTTTTGGTTTGAGCCAAGCCAGTTTGGTTTACGAAACTGAGGCCGAAGGCCAAATTACCCGTTTTTTGGCCTTTTTTGACAGCGGAGAAAAAATAAAAAAAATTGGACCTGTCCGCAGCGCCAGGCCTTATTTTTTGGATTGGGCTCGTGGATTATCCGCCTTATTGGTTCATTGCGGAGGAAGTCCTTCCGCTTTGGCTCGCTTAGCTCAAAATGATTTGATCAATTTAAACGAATTCTATTACAGCAATTATTTTTGGCGATCTTCAAATAAAAAATCCCCTCACAATATTTTTACTTCCAGTACCAAAATCAATCAATATTTAAAAAACAGGGGATTAGAAGAAAGAAAAATACTGCCGTGGAAATTCAAAGAAAAAAATTCCGGCAAGGCCCCGAAAGTGAAACATAAAAAAATAAATATAAATTTTCACAACCAAGATTATAATGTCTCCTGGAAATACCGGGAGAACTCCGGATCTTATCTTCGCTTTTTGGGAGAAAAAAAACATCTGGACGGAGGAAAAAAAGAAATCAGGGCTCATAATTTAATCATTCAATATACTGATTTTGAAATCTTGGATGAAAAACTGAGACTGAACATAAAAACACTGGGGAGGGGAGAGGCTATAATCTGCCAAGACGGAATTTGTCGAAAGGGTTTTTGGAAAAAAGATTCTCCCCGAACCCGAACCCGTTATTATTATAAAAACGGGGAGGAGGTAAAATTCAATTCCGGCACTACTTGGATAGAGGTTATGAGAAACAGCTATAAAAACGATAATATTTTTACAACCAATTAACTAAAAGCAATCTCTCTTTACCTGACAAATCTTTTTTAATTTCCCGATTCTCGGCCTTTAATATTCTGGAGGCCATTTTTTTTATGTCGTCGGCTTGACCGGGGTTAATTTCGCAATAAATTCTAAGGCCGGCTTCGGGTTTTGCTTTTTTGATTTTGAACAGCTGTTCAAACAATTTTCTGTAATGCTTTAACCCCTTATTGGGGCTAACCAGGGATTTTTTGGGCTCTTTTTGAATGGATTTTTCTTCTTTTAGTTGTCTCCGGGTTAAATAGGGCAAATTGGCCACAACAATATTAAATTTTTTTAATTTGTCCGGATCTTTTAAAAAATAACTGAGTAGAGAACCCTTCACTAATTTTATATTCTTTTGCCGGTGCCTGTGAGCGTTTATTCGGGAATATTTTAGGGGAGTGGAATGTTTGTCTATTCCCCAAAAAGATATATTCTCATGTTTTTCTAAAAATCGAGAAAGGGTTACTATCAAACAACCGCTTCCGGTGCCAACATCAATTAAATTCAATTCAGGCAAAGAAGAAAAATCATTTTTTAAAACTTCCTCTATTATTAATTCGCTCTCCGGCCTGGGCACTAAAACCCCTTTCCCCACCGAAAAATTTCGGCCCCAAAACTCCTTATAACCCAAAAGATGGGCCAAGGGAATAAAAGCAGACCTTTTTTTAATTAATGTCCAAAAAATTTTTTCTTTTTCCTTGCTTATCTTTTTTTCCGGATACGTATGAATATATTCCTTGGGTTTAGCTAAAATTTGAGCCAATAAAAGCTCGGAGTCCAATTCAGGTGAAGACACTCCTCTGTTTTTTAGTTTGTTTACACTTTTACCTAAAAGAGTTCTAATATCCATTATTTTTGTTTTTTTATCTCTTGATTCTCTTTCTGCAGGGCCTCTATTATTTCTTCCAAATTGCCGTCTAATACTTGTGTTAAATTGTTCCAAGATTTTTTGATTCTGTGATCAGTTACGCGATCCTGAGGAAAATTATAAGTCCTGATTTTTTCGCTCCTATCTCCGCTACCAATCTGAATTTTTCTTTCTTCGGTTTCGCTTTGAACCTTTTCTTCCTCTATCTTGGAAAGCAAATGAGCTCGTAAAATCTGCAGAGCCTTAAGTTTGTTTTGTTGCTGGGATTTTTCATCCTGACATTGAGCGGTTATGCCGGTAGGTATGTGAGTAATTCTAACCGCGGAATTGCTGGTGTTCACGCTTTGACCCCCCGGGCCGGAAGCGGAAAAAGTGTCAATACGCAAATCATTCTCTTGTATATTCAACTCCACCTCCTCGGCCTCGGGTAAAACCGCTACTGTAACTGCAGAGGTGTGTATTCTTCCGCTTTTTTCCGTTTCCGGGATCCTTTGCACCCGATGGGTGCCGCCCTCAAACTTAAGATTTTTATAAACGTCTTCTCCCTTGATCATAAAAATAATTTCTTTATAACCACCGACATCCGAACTATTGGAATTCAAAATCTCCAACTTCCAATTTTTATTCTCGGCAAACCGGGAATACATACGGAAAAGATCGCCGACAAACAAAGCTGATTCCTCACCGCCGGTTCCGGTCCGTATTTCCATAATAATATTTTTTTGATCCTGCGGATCATCGGGATAAAATTCCTTTTCAATTCTTTCTTGTAAATCTTCTTTTTCTGTTTTTAATTTTTTCAATTCTTCCTCCGCCATTTTCGCCATTTCCTTGTCCTCTTCCTTTTTTATGATTTCCTCGTTTTCTTTAATATTCTTAGACAATTCTTCTTCTCTGGCTATTAAATCCATTATTTTTTTATAAAAAGCGTGCTTTTGAGAAATTTCGGCTAACTTTTGCGGGTCCCCGGTTGTTTTCGGATCAGACAATTTTTTTTCAATCTCTTGAAATTTTTGTTTTATTTCTTCATACATATTTTTTAATATAAATATTCTATTTTAATAATAAACCCCTTATAAAAAAACAGCTGTCTTGTAATAAAACAGCTGTTTGATCTAAAAAGTTATTTTTTGTTTTTTGCTTCTTCTTTTTCTTTTCTTTTTTGGGCTTGAGCTTGCTTTTTCACCCTTTTACCTTTCCTTGTTTGGGAAACTTTTTTTTGAGCGTCCATTTTAGCTTGAAATTTTTCCACTCTTTGGGCAGTATCAACCAATTTTTGTTTTCCGGTATAAAAAGGATGGCAATTAGAACAAATTTCCACTTTTATTTCCTCTTTGGTTGATCCGGTAGTAAAAGTATTTCCGCAAGCACAAGTAACTTTTACTTGATCATAATATTGAGGATGAATGTCCTTTTTCATAAAATCAATTGCTAAATTATTACTTAAATATAGAAAAATATTAACATAAATAAAAAAAAATATCAAGAGATGTCCTGTTATTCCCAATAGCTCAAAAGAATGATATACTAAAACATAATTCAATTTAAACTTTTTCAATTTTGTAAATTGGTAGTGGATTTGTGATTTGTAAACTTATGTCTGTAAAAGTACACAATATTGCCAAAAATACTTCTTATCTAACCGCGGCCATGGTGCTGCAAAAAATAATTTCCTTTACCTATTTTACGCTACTGGCTCGCAATTTAGGGCCGGCAAACCTGGGAAAATATTATTTTGCCATCTCTTTTGTCACTATTATGGGCGTTTTTATAGACCTGGGCTTGGTTAATGTTCTAACTCGGGAAGTGGCTAAAAGAAAAAGGGAGGCAAGTAAATTACTGGGAAGTGTTTTGTCTTTAAAAATACCCTTGGCCCTTCTAACTCTGGGAGCGGCCTTTTTGAT
>Ga0102934_1000156_pt1 | contig 39890 bp, 34 predicted proteins | sample SalPonR2_A_D1_MG_FD_78175 | JGI IMG/M metagenome (GOLD analysis project Ga0102934, IMG submission 78175) | Salt pond soil microbial communities from South San Francisco under conditions of wetland restoration - Salt Pond MetaG R2_A_D1_MG | ecosystem: Environmental > Aquatic > Marine > Intertidal... | reverse complement strand
TAGGGAGTAAAGAAACCGACGATGAAAAGCATTAATGCACGCTGTGGGGTCGAAGGAGGTAAGATTATCTGCAGGGTCCAATAATTTGCTAGAAAGCTGCAGCGCAACCGCTGCAGGCCAACCGAGACCACTTTCGATTCCATGTGTGTTTGTTGGTGGTCGAGATGGTTCGTTATGCGACACGTGGCGAGAAGAAAGCTGCATGCTATAGATTAGGTCGAATTTTTTTGTAAAATTAAGCTTGAGCTTTTTAAAAGATAAGCAAATGACAAGTATCAAACACGAAGACGTCGATTCTTTGAGTTTAGGGTGGTGTCCTCGCTTGCAAAGTCCAATCCTCCAATATCGTACTTTGCCCTCAGTCCTTTGTGTGGCTCAGATACTTTTAACAGCGGACCTGCGACCAGCGGAGGGTCACTTATAATACGCTACAAGAAGCTGTACACTGTGCCAGCATGTCCCTTTCCTGCAATCACGGATGAAAGGTCTGCTAGCATTCATCGCACTTAGCTGACGGGAATACCCCACTCCTCGCACACGTCTTGCATATTGTACAGCACGATGTGCGGAAAGTGCTCCAGCGCCATCGTAGACGAGACGTAGATCTCACTCAGGTCCTCCGGAAGCGCCCACACGGGCGTGTAGCACTGTTTGTACCACCTCCCCAAGAGACCCCCACACCTTTCACGCTCCACCCGGTGAGACTTGACGAGGTGAACAATGCGCCCGGCGGGGATCAACCGCACTTGGACCATACGCCGATCCACTCGTCGCATCTGCTCTTCGTACGCCTGCAATTGCGTCAAGAATTCGGAAGGCGGCACGTCCTGGGACGAGTAAAGGAGCCGGTCGACCGCTGCCCGCGAGTCCTTCTCCATCATGCTCCGGAGCACGGTGTTCTTGTTCGCACGGCACCGGGCAAGCAGACGGAGGATGTCATCGCGAAGTCCGCGGACGGCGTCGAGGGTAAGTCGAGGAACCAAGTCACGGCCCAGGACGAAAGTGAGCGTGAAGGCCTTGGTGTACTCGGCCAAGCCGGGAGATAGGAGGCCCCCGGGGGTGCAGTAAGCGAGGCAGCGGAGGTCCGGGAAGTCGCCGCGAAGCATAAGGGAGAGAAAAACCGCCGCACCCGCCCCGAGGGAATGGCCGACTATGCGCAAGCTGTATCCCTTACTGGATTTGGTCAAGGGCGTGTGGGGTCCGGCAGGAGGGGAGTCGCCGTGGTCCCGCTGGATAAGCCGCTGTAGGATTCGGTGCTTGCACAGGTCTTTCGCGATGCAGTCAGCGGCGTTGGCCATGCCAGCATGCGCGTACTCTCCCTCTCCAGGAAGCCCCCAAGCTTTCCCCATCGCGTCAAGGGGCCCGGGCTCCGCGTGCGCATCGTTGAGAAGGTCTTCCAAGGACAGGGTGCCTCGGATGGCCACCACCACGCACTGCCACTTGTGATCAACAAAGATGCCGTACGGACGCTCATACAGCGTGTTGATAAATGTCGCGTAGGCCAACTCACAGCCCTCTCGCCCGTTTAACCACTCCCAGAGTCCTGCCTCGTGACCTCGGAGCCAGTTGTCCCCCAAGACGGCCCCAAGGTCCCCGTGCACGCGCGAGCGAGGACCTTTGGGCATGCGGAAGAGTCTTCGGGCGCTGAGCGCTGGAAGTGCGAGGCAAGGCGTCTTGGCGTAGGTGAACATCATCCAAGAGTACATAGCCAGGGCGTAGGCCTCGAAGTGCGTGCCTTCCTCCAGCACTTGCCGGTCCCCGGGGTCGTCGCGAGACAGAGCGTGCTTCACCAGGTAATGCCCGCACTGGAAGCGAACGCGCGGGTGCACCCCTGGCGTCACAGTGCTTGTCCCAGACGCCCCCATTCCCTTTGAATCAGAGGTACTGGAGGCGACGTCGGCGGCGGCGGCGGCGGCGGACCCTCCCTCTTCCAGTTGCTCTCTTAGGAAGCGCTCCTCCGCCTCCAACAGCTCCGTTCCGCGCCTCGACACCATCTCGTGCTCTTGCGCCTTCTGTACGTGTCGAAGCAGGACGAACCCGGCCAGGATGTCGGAGGGCAGCACGTCCAGGAAGCCCTCGGAGTGGAAGATGTCCGCCATGACGCGCGCCACCACCTCCATGTCCCCGATGTCGCCCCCCTCCGGCCCGCTCGCGCCCGCCGCGCTCGAAAAGAGGTGGCAGGTCGTGTACCGCAAGCACGTGCACAGAAAGCTACACCGACCGCGCCAACGATCCTCAGCAGCGGAATAGGAGGCCAGAGACTCGTGCTGCTCGAAGTGGTGCACCGCCTGCTCGGCCTCCTCGCCGACGGGCTCCCCCACCAGGGTCGCGCAGCAGCAAGCTTTCATGGAAACATCCGCAAGCTGTGAAATGACTATGAGGGCCACGATGAGATCTACGCGATTTTGAAGGCTTATGGTGTCGCACATGACCAATGCCTTGGGGTTGGAGAGGATGACCAATCCTACCAAGGCAACCACGAGCTGCACACCTCCGAGACAAGTATGCAATGCGACCAGCGGACCCACGGCCTTCCGGGCCTGCGTATGCACAATAGAACCACGTTGTGATACTGCAACAATTGCCAGTTCCACCAGCACCGTGGCTAGAAAGAGGGTGATTGAGAGCCCAACAAAAGTATCGACAATGCCGGGGCGCGAGCAGGACTGCAACAAGTACTGCAAGTGCAAGAAAAGACCTAGCACCACCGCCGACCACACTAGCCTACCCACTGCCATACAGAAAGCTGGCACGGTTACCGCGTCGCTGGCAATATGGTAATGCCGTCCCATAAGTTCCATTCGGGGCATGGCTAATTGAATTCAAGGAGGTTTGAGGCGGGTAGAAACCAGAAGCAAGTTTTTTTGGGGTCAATTCCCGTCACTCTCCACTTTTTCTTTCCCTTATTGAGGTTGAAGACGCAGCAATCTGCTCTGAGCGCCCTGTGATTTGTGATTTACTCAAAGTCAGGACGAGTGTTGCAAGACGGGGATAGAAGTAGACCGCTCCCGTGCCAAGTTCTATGCTCTCGGCGAGCCTCGCGACAAAAGCCCTGTCGGCGGTCTCACCACCCGCGGAAGCCGACGCGCGACGAGTGTGCTCCGGGCACTTCAAAGGCAGTGCAGGAATGCGTGTCCTTGGGGTCGTTTGGAGGTGCCCCCGTTGAGTGAATGTAAAGTGGCAGAGGTGGAAGGAAACGTGGGTGGTGCGTGTTCCAAGCAAAGGGGGCGGCGGGGAGGCGACAGGGCCTTGCACTCTGGCAGGCGTGACGATGAAACGCTAACCATAAGAGACCACGCAGTGCACGCAGGTATATGGCGGACGAGGAGGACTGGGGCCCTGCCCCACTGCCAGACTTTAATCGACTTCGGCTTGGTGGACGGGTAAGTAGACAAGCACGTACGGGGGAAAGGTAGGGGACGCAAAGCAATGACGCTTCCACGCTGAGAGCCAACCTTTCCCGCACACAGGGCGCACCTGCTACTAGCGCTAATGTAACACCGTCCGAAGCTGCAGGGATAGCTGGAAAGGGCCTGTCTTCGGCGGGCATCGTGGCAGTGACGACGGTCGAGCGTGACGCTGCCATCGATCCAATTTTGACGGGGGCAATGGACAATCCGAGGGAGCGCGTAAATGTGCTCAGATACGAGGATGCCATGGTACAATTTATGAAGGCCGGTACGAAACAGCAGCAGCTGGAGTTGTCCCCGAACTCATCTTACCACCGGCTCGTCTTGTATCGCCTCGCCCATCGTTTCGGCCTGCACGGGGCCGCGGAGGGAGAGGTAGGGGCCGACGCGGGCGGGAACCGGAGCGTCAAATTTTTCAAGACACCACAGAGCAGCATTCCCCATCTCTTACTCATCGACACGTGTGGAAAAGAGGGGGTGAACGGGAGTGGCGAAGGAAGCGGCAGCGGGAGTGCCAAAGCCCCCGTAATGAGGCTTATGCAGCGCCGGCGGACGCCCGGGGGAGACTCAGAAGCGAAGGAAGGAGCGGTGCGGGGCAAGGGTTCCGGCGAGGAGAAGACATCCAGTACGGTGAACGGGGCTAGAAGCGTGATCGACAGAGAGAAGGCCTACGCGGAGGCCAGGGCCCGGATTTTTGGCTCCTCCTCGAGCACGACCGCCTCCACCAGCTCCCCTTCGCCCACCAGACCTCTAGATAGCAAGGGGAAGACAGCCAACCCTTCGAACGGAGCCAAGCTCGGGCTCGGCAGGACATCACGGGCAGGGTCGCCTGCGGCGGACGGCCTTTCCACCCCCCCGCCCTCCGCGGGCCCCGGGCTCCTGGAGGAGGGGGCGCGGTCGAGTCTCGAGGAGGAAGCGAGGAAACCGAGAGGAGGGGCGGGGGAGCAGGAGGAGAAATGCAACGGCGGGAAAATGGAGTGGGGCGAGAGCAAGGTCTTGTGGCGAAACCGGGAGGCAGAGCGCTACGACCCGGACTTCGTGCGACACCGGCCACCTAGGGGATTGGGCGGGGGGGACCCCTACGGCCCTGGAGGGAGGGGGGCGGTGTACGGTGTCCCTCCGCAGCCCCCCTACGGCGCGATGCCTGGCATGACTATTCCTTCCAACCCTGCCCTGGCGGCGTACCCCCCGGCTTCCTACGCACAGCCGCACCTGCAGATGCAGCTGGAGCAGCACCAATGGGCCGCCTATCACCAGCACCCACAGGCGCACCACCAGGGAGCTTTCTTGGCCGCCCATCATCCCCCCCACGCCTACTATAACGACCCTCGGTATGCGTCACAGTCTCCACATCCCTACCAGCAGGGGGGGGGGGGCAGGGGCCGGGGGAGAGCCGATCCATCCTTGAGGGGGCCCTCTCCGCCGCCCCTCTCGCGCGCATTGAGCGAGGGGAGCGATGTAGACCTAAGACAGAGAGAAGATGAATTTCCCCCGCTGAGTAGATAGGTAAATCTAGGAAAATTAAGGAGTTCAGAGGCTGAAAGCCGAATTCTTAAAGAAATCGAGACACGAGACGTCAAGGGTCATGCCACATCCGTGGCCTTCACGCTTTCCGTTGCTGTGGCTGGATTTACACATTTTCTTTGTGCTACCTTCAAAAATATATCTGCTGTGCATCCTGTAGGGTCTGCTCTACGGGGCAGATGAAGCACTTGAACCGGTGCTGACCCTGACTGGCTCGGCCGCCCGCGGTCTGCGGCTTCAGAAGCCGATTCAGGCTGTTGCGACATATCACGTGGCCGCATTTGAGCACCATGGGCGGATTTGCGCGACTGGCTTGCTCCCGCGTCACGGGGCAGGAGAAGACGCTGTGGAATCGCAAAGAGGAGTCCCGGCCCCACTCGCTGCCTCCCGGGAGCTCCTCGAGGGCCTCCCAGTCGCCCTTGCTGTTCAGCACCACTTGTCGCATCTTCGCCAGAGGCCCCATCGCGTGCAGGCTGGCACGATAGCAGACGCTGAGCGAGCTCTCGACCGGCAGGCCCAGCATGCGGCAGCCCTCCGTGTGCAGCGCCTCCATGGCGTCCGCCCATAGCCTGGGGGCCAGGTACCGCTTGTAGGGGGACCTGTCCAAGCGGCCCGCGTAGAGCAAGCTTCCCATCAGTTTCCGCACCTCCTCTGCGTTCCCTCCCCCCTCCACTGCAAAGGGCGCTAGATGCTCTCGTGCAAAGGATATGGCCAAGTCGTCCTGGTGCGTCGAGGCCTCCCCTTCACAGCCCAAGGGGGTTTCCTCCTCCTCCTCCTTCGCGTCCTCCTCCGCCCTTTTACCTTGTGATCCGTCCCCTGCTACCAGCTTTACGAACTGCAAGCGCGCGAGCTTGAACTCCAAGTTACTCCCCACATGCTTCAAACCCTCTCGGTGCTCCGCCGCCCATGCCCGGGCGGGGCCCAAGTCCCTTTTCTTGCTGGCGGCGGCAATCACCTCGTGGACCCGCGCCAAAGCCTCATGGGCCTGCAAATTCAGGGCTGAAGAGCAGAGTCCCGCCTCCTGCACCAACTTGACCGCAGTGCGCGTCCTGCCCCGGCGGTAAAGGTGCTGACCCACCATCTGGTCGACGAGACCCCGGTCCTCTTTACGAAGCGGACGGCACATGAAGACGGGGGGCGTCGCGTCTAGGAACACGCGGTCCACGCTTTTAGTCATCTTTGATAGGGCGGCATGGTACGTCTTATGTTGCTGGACAAGCTGAGGCATGATATCTTCCAATGAACTATGAGGAACTTGAGGCGTCGTCGGCTCTCCCAAGCTGTCTTCAAGTGCAGCGCCTACACTGTTCACCAGCCGCAGCATAATTTCAGTATTCTGACGCTGCTTCTCTCTCAAGCGCGTCAACTCTGTAAGTAGGCTGTCACACATGGTGGTCTGGCTACGATTACTGAATCCGCGCTCTGAGTCGCTCTAGGAGGTGCGCGTTTTTATTGAGGGTGCCGAGATCGCCCTGCTGGCAATGCTAGCGTAATTTTCCTATATGTAGGAAAAGCAGCCAACAGAGATGCAAATAAAGGTATTAGATTTTTATGTTCATGCAAATTAAGGTATGGGAGCAGTCAAGGACAAAGAGCAGCCGTAAATTTTGCGACAAGACAGCCCTGTCACGGTCGGAAGTAATGGGGAGAGACGGAGAGCTTTTGTCCCATGGGGCGTGCCCGGGTATACCATGGCTTTCGATATCTCGGTCTCACAGATGGTGCCTGTCAACTCACAAATAGGCCTCTGCATTACGTATAGTCGCTTGCCAGAGGGCTGACGGTGCAGATTATGAAAGCACGCACAGCAGGTTAGACCGTCCCGACCTCCCCTCTACTTCTCGAGTTCTCCTCGGCGTCTTTCCTTACTTAGGAAACAATAGAAATATTTAGAAATGCTCGGAAGCGCGGCGAGTGGAGTAGCGAATGATGCCAAACGGACTTCAAATCACACGAGCAGCAAGGTCTCGGGGGCTGGAGGCGGGAACCCCTTAGAGTTAGCCAAAAGACTAGTCCGGGCTGTTGCCCGGGCGTTCTACGCGGACGACACGGTGGTGGTGTTAGATGCCTTGCTGCGGGACCGGCATGTCAAGGACACGGATATCGACACTCGCTTGGGGGTGGGGGCCAAACAAGCGCGGCGACTGCTCACAGAACTTCTAGAGGAGCGTTTGATCAAGACGGAAGACATCGTGGATGAGCTGACGGGCAAACGGGAACTGTTTTACTACATCGATTTCTCTCACTTTACCAATGTTGTGCGATACCGGATTCACCTCATGCAGCGGGAACTGGAGCGGATGGAACGTGAAGCCAACGACAATCAAACCTACGAGTGTCCGGTGTGCGGTCGTGCCTTGCCGCTCTTGGAGGTTCAGCCCCTGCGCAACAAGCGGTACGGCTTCTGTTGCCCCACTTGCTGTTCAAGCGAGCTACATGCCACGTGTGAAGGCTCCCAGTGGCAGCTAAGGCCGAAAACTGGCGTCACGGGTTTTGAGGAAGTACAGGCGCTAAAAGAAAAGATGCGTGCACAAATGTATGGCGCGGCATCGGAGACAAGCGCCGCGCTCCACGACGGCATATATAATCTTCTGTCAGCGCTGGAGCACAAGCCGCTGCCGAGCAATCTTCCGAGTGAGCTTATCGCAGTCGGCGTAGGCGGCCTCCCGGCTGGAGGAACAGAGCTTCAACGGCGGCGACGGGAGGGAGCGGGAGGAGGGACAGGAGGTCATGCAGGAGGGAGCTCAATAGGTATTTTTGAGGACCTTGCGGCGTCCACTCGAGACGGCGGCATACAGGCGGACGAGGAGACCGGCGAGACGACGCCCAGCCTTGTCCGGCCTGCGCGTGCTCAGCCCTCCTTTCTGCAGGGCAGCCGAGTCATCAAGGAGGTCGCCGACCCTTTGCAACACGAGACGAGGAAACCGCAGGCCACTGGAAATGAGGTGGCCGATGGACTTTTCATGCACAAAGTCGAGGAAGAAGCTAAGCACGTTGACGTGTATCGTCAAGCATATGCCGAAGCCTTCAAACGCGGTGTTGGGGTCGAAACCATCGAAAAGAGTATTAAAGTAGAGAGAGACGATGGTGGCCTCGATGGGAGTGAAGGGATCGAGGCGGTGGAGGAGGAGGACGTTGACTGGGAGGAGGGCGAGTGAGCGAGGGCTCGGAGGGGAAGTCTCTTTACGCGCCCGGAAGGCGTGCGTGGTAAACACAAAAAATTTTGATGCAAATCAACAAGATACCTGCAAATCGTGAACAATGGCTTAAAACGAATCTTTCAGTGTTGTCGTGCATTTGCCCTCCTCGTCTTTCCCGCGCCTACCGCTGCTGATAGTGGATCGTGATCACGATGCCGTCCATGTCCATATCTGCCACGCATGCGTAAACTTACCATGCCATTCTTACATTAGTCACCCGACAGAAAAAAAATGAAATCAATATCAAGCTCCATTACGATTATAACATATTTCGTGCTTTTCTGGCTTTCGGTGCACACCGAAGCTTTTATGAGCGGTCTCAAACAATCTGGGTCGCCCGCTAGTAAGCTGAGTGTCTCGTTTTTCAATGCCGGTAATGACAAAAAAGTCGGCGGCAACAAAGGGGTCCTCGTGGTTGGCGCAACGGGAAAGACTGGAAAGCGAATTGTAGAGGTGCTCCTTAAAAAGGGCAGAAAGGTGACTGCAGGAGTGCGTGATCTGGCCAAGGGCGAGGAAGCCCTTGGGAAAGCTGGCAATAAACTTTCCTTCCTCGAGGTGGATGTTGTGGCAGACTCACCCGCAACTCTGGCCGAAAAAGTGACGGATTACAGTGCCGTCATTTGTGCGACCGGCTACTCTCCATCAGGGCCTATCGATCTCCTCGGCCCTTACAAGGTAGACAACATGGGGACGACCAAATTGGCGGAAGCCCTAGTCGCAGCGGGAGTGCCAAAGATGGTTCTAGTCTCGTCCTTGCTCACGAACGGTTGGGCCGCGGGGCAGGGATTGAATAAAAATTACATCATTCTTAACCTCTTCGGGGGGGTGTTGGTTGCGAAAAATACTGCGGAAAGGAAGATCATGGCGACGACGGGCCTTGACTGGACGATTGTGCGTCCGGGAGGGCTACGGGAGTCGCCGCCTGAAGGACGAGTGAAATACGGTAAGGCTGATACCCTATTTGGAGGTAGTATCTCCCGCTACTCAGTCGCAGAGGTATGTGTGGCTGCCCTAGACAGCAAAGCGGCGAGCAGGAAAATAGTGGAGATTGTCTCAGAGGGGGATGCACCCAAGCTGACCTTTGAGCAAGGATTCGCTAGCGCTTGATTGAAATTCAACCTCGAATATGTGATCAGGAGACAATGACAGATAAAGTACTGAGTCAGGTGTTTCTTTGACATGCGAGAGCAAAGCTTTGAGGGGGGAAAAGAAAGAAAAAAAATAGAACGCGCGATAGATTCCGGTCTCTAGACTCCTTCTTTACGCAAGACTTCCTACAGGAACAAAACTTTCCGACATTACAGCTGTTGGCACATGTATTAACCTCGCTCGCACCAATTAGATTTCAGAAGTATGAGACGGCCCTGCGTCGGTTGTTCGGGCCCCCGCCGCCCTTGCCACGGCCCATCTTGTCCCCTGCCACCCGCGTCTTGCCCCTGACTCTGCCCGAGCTTTCCCTCATAAACGACACTGTCTTCCTCTTTCCGTCGGCAGGAGAGGCGTCCTTGTTGAAAAGCTTGACTTGCACTTTGCCCCATCGAACCTTCTTGCCTCCTCGCTGACCGACGTCCAAGTAGTAGCCCAGACCCTGGCGGTCTTTCTTGTACACATAACCGGGCTTCCCTCCTGTGAAGGTCTTGGATGGAATGAAAGCTGCTTCTGTTTTCCCTGTCGTGGCATTTGAAGGTGAGGGTGCGGTGGAAGATGCCGTGGCATCCTTTTTTTTATTGGCTTTCCCCGGGGCCTGAGAGTGCCGCATCGCTGGCAAATGGCTGGCCTCCTCCGCCTTGTTGGTTTCCGCCTCAACCTTCCTCGCGGACAATTTATGAGCTATTGAACCCCTGGCTGCCTCGGACGGGGCGTCATCACCCTCGCTCTTCCTCTTGGGGTTTGCGTTGCCGCCTGTCGCGCCGAGGATGTCCGCCTTCAATCTTTTGGCCGTCACTGACTTGGCGATTGCCTTCTCTTCATCTGCATTCCGTTTGCTCGCGCTACTTTCGCCCTTGCTTTTTTGGCTGCTAAGGTCAATGGATTTCTTTTTCGCCGTCGGCTGAGTCATACCCTCGAGAGATTTTCCATCCTTCTCCGCTGGCTTTTGCATGGACATCATTTTTTTGACACCTGCTTTTCCTTTCACTGCCTTTTCAGTCACTGTTGCTCCAAGCACCTTTGAGTCTCTAAGATCAACAGCTTCTTTTCCCCTCGACAAAGTCTTGGAGTCCACGGTACCCGTCCTCTCACGCTTCATCCTATCCTCGGCAAGCACCGCGTGTGCCTTCCGTTTCTTGACGCCATTCCCAGAGTCGATGCAGCTCTCTCCTTCCTCTCCATCCCCGGCCTCGCCGCCTCCGCCCCCGCGTTCCGTCCCCTGCGGCCCCATCAAGACCCCCTTGCCAGCCTCCACCACGGGGAAAGAGACACGGATGGCCTTGGCAGGATCTGCCCTCTTTTTGCCTGTCAGCTTCTGAAAAGCTTTGTGAGCTTCATAGAGCGCCGCCCGGTACCTCTCTCTTGTGGCGGACGAAGAGGCCAGTCCGAATACAGTTGCTTGCACAGCCTCCATGTCCACGCCCGCCATGCAGGACACGGCATCCACATCTTCCTTACCACCGGCTTCAACCCCCTCCGCCTCTTTCGATGCAACTAGATCCAGCAGGACCCGTGCCCTCGCGCGTTCTGCGACGACCCTGTCCGCTGACGTGGCCATGGCCACCAGAAAGGGCTGGAGGACCTCCAATGCCTGCGCAGTCGTCAGCTCTCCTCCCCCAACGCGTGCCAATTCAGGGAGAATGAGATCACAAGCATGTAAACGCAAGCCATTGGGCCAGGGCTGCTGAAGCACCTCTGCATTCAGGGGAAAGACAACGGATACTAGAGCTTCCGCAGACCAAGCACGCTGCTGGGCGAATCTGAGACACTCTCGCAGCATTCGACGCATGAAGGAATAGAACTTATCCAACCGATGCTGATCTAAACCGGGCCATTCGCGGCGCACAGTGCGATAGAAAGCTCCGACAAACAGATGGGCACGGCCAGAGTCTCTCCCAAAGCAGTGGACGAGGCGAGAGATGGCTCCTCCCAAGTCCTGTTGCACTCGAGCTCTGTCCGACATCCACATGCAGTAGAACAAACCTTTCCAAATCTTCAAAAAGTCCTTCTCTGATAGGTTCTTGTGTTTCGCCATCCAGACCTCCAGGCGTTTTAAGGCTTGATCTCTCTCCCGCTTCTCGTTTGCCGCCAGCCTCTTGGCAAAGCCGATTATCTCTTTCTCTTCCTCCGGTAGCATCTTACCACCATTAATGCTCCCTTCTAGCCCTGATGACGCCAATTCTGCGGTAACCTCTTCATTAAACGGGGGGTCACAAAGGTCATTAGCTTTTTTGACTTGCGTAGAAGCGGGGACACGAATTTTGCCTGTGCTCCTTGTGCTGCTCCCGCCACGACCCATCAGCCCCATGCGACGCGGACGATTGAATTGATGCGGCCCGCCCGCACGCACCTGCAAATACAGTGCCTCGATGAGATCCCTGCACTACATATTAGGTAATAAGCGCATTAGTGTGGGTCTCACGTCTAATTTTGGCTCCGCAATGTTTTCAGAAAGCAAGCCTGTAAAGATACTAGGCCCGTCCCGTGGCTCCCTCTGGGCAAGCCGTCTCGCTTGTTCCGTGCACCCGCCCATGGCCCGCCCGCTCACTTCCATTCTCGCAGGGATCCAAACCAAGCAACGCCGTGGACAATGGGAAGCATGATGGCCGCCCTCTGTACTGTCTCCACATTTGTGGTAAGTGTACCGTGCAATGCAGTCGAAAGATGGTCCATATGGAGTCCATGTGGTCCGCTTTTCAAGACGAAAGGGAGATGGTTCTTGAAGTGTTCGATGCATTTAAGTAACATATTTATCACATTTCGGAGGGATGCGGGAAAAAATTGTCAAATATATGATGGGCGAAATCTTTTAGTGGTCCTTTGAACGGGCTCGTTTGGGATTAAAAAACATAGTTTATTTTTTTAACTTGATGTAATCGCGCTCCATGTCCATCAGGCAACTTTATTCTGTGTTTTCCTTATCGCTTCAGCAACGGAGGTGGTAGAGTTAACGGACTCAAACTTCGAGCATCTAACTCAAGCATCCACCGGCGCTACGACGGGTGATTGGCTTGTTGCTTTCTCAGCACCTTGGTGCGGGCATTGCAAGCATCTTGTGCCTACTTGGGAGGAGGTTGCCATGGAGCTCAAGGTGTGTGAAAGAGACTTCATGCCTTTGGCTGCGTTCAATTTAGCTTTTTCAGCTTCCAGAAACCGGATTGATCGTGATCAGTATGTTTGTAAACTGCTTCACTGTCAGTTTTTGGTTTGGGAAAATCAATTGAATAACGGCACGTTTACTACCTACCACAGGGTGAAGTGAACGTTGCCAAGGTCGACGCTATTGCTAACTCAAATTTAGCATCACGTTTCAGCATTCGGGTGAGTAGTATTTCTGGCTTGATGAAGACCTAACTTCTTTCAAGTGATTATGTTAGGGTCTTCTCTCATCTATTCCGCAACTATTAACGTTCTACGCACCATGTCGTACAAGTGCCCCTTGCTGTTGTTGTGCAATGAAGTTCTTCAAATCATCTATGAAATCTTGAAATACTTACGCCTGGTGTACTCTCAGGCCTTCCCTATGCTGAAATTCTTCCATCAAGGCAGCATGTACGACTACCGGGGTCCCCGAAACGCAGAGCAGCTTTTAGAGTTCGCGCGTGTAAGTTGCGTCCCACTCGGATATTATAGAACTCTCATTTCCATTAACTTCGATGTCTCACACATTTGTAAGGATCTTAGGGATCCATTCTTCCCTTGATGCGATCTTAGGGATCCATTCTTCCCTGGATAGCATCAAATTTATGCCGCTTTATACTTATCTTTGAACAGGCGTGTGTTTGGGAGGTGCATTCAATTTTTTCCCTCCAACGAGCCTAGCTTCTCAATATTGCTTTTAACAATCCATAGGGTGATTTTTTCCATCCAACGAGCCTAACTTCTCAATATTGCCCTCAACAATCCATAGGGTGGCTATAAAAACATGCCATCGGCCCCTGTCCCCGTTCCTCCGACGTTTCTGGCGAAAATCAAATTGCAACTGGACGAGGTAACAGAGGGCCTACAGGCTCTGTGTTATCAGATTGTGAGGGAAGCGCAGGCGGTCTACAAAGGAGAAAGGCCCATAGATACTCCGTTTATCGTGATGATGACCGTGATTTTTTTATTCTTTGGTGTCATCGTCTTAAGCTTCGCTGCTTTATTCACTGGCCCTGTGGTTCCCAATGGAAAGAGAGATAAACAGAGTACGAAGAAAAACAATTGAGAAATTGGGTTTTTGGGGAACATTTTTCGTGCTTTGAAAAGAGATGTGTGCAGCACGTTTTCTAAAAAGACTATGTCGACGGACTAGAGATATAACCGTTAGGTTATTATAAAACGGATATAGCTTGAATGTGGGTGCATAGACTAATAAGGTGCGCTCTATGCTTGTTTAATAGATGCATTAATTTGATCGCTGGAGTCAACTGATGAAATTTTAACCTGATTCTTTTGCGCGCCTTTCAATGGATTAGGACAGCATCTTGTTGCGGGGGGGATGGGTTGAAAGAGAAGACCAAACAATGTTCTGCAGTATCCCGAAGACTTTTGACTTTGTTCTTTTGTTCGGGCAGTATGAAGCGCAGATATGCTGCAGATCAACCTAAGCGACCTGCCATGCTTTTATTCCTTTCCATGGTCAATTTCTTATTGTTCTTGTTATGCCAAGTGGAAATAGCAATCATACCCATGAGTATGGTGGCTGCGTCGACTCAACGGCAAATTTAATAGGTCCACGCGTAACCTACTGAAGACCTTTTTGGCATCAATCTCAGCTGATTATGGTCGCTGTACCTAAAGAGTAGCTTGTGGCACGCCTTCCTTGACGATTGGCAGGTGTAGAAGCTCTGGCCGTGGAGACTACATTCTCTCGGGCGTCAGAACGACGTCCTCGCTGCTCCTTAATGGCCTGTGCATCCATATTGTGATTACAACCCCTTAGTAAGTTTGCCGTCTCACGACGCATGTAGTCAATGAAATGCGAATATCATTATCTCAAATGCAATAACACATTGTGCCTTATTTGACACATAAATTATGTAATTCGATTTGTATCTGATTAAAAGATCTACTCACATTTTCCAAGAAGCTAGCCTCTTTACTAGATGAAGAAGTTTTGAAGCTGTTGCGGTTTTGACGGTAGATCGAGCCACGTTGACTTATGCCGTTGCTGCCAGATATTGCATTGATGGAATTGCTGCCCGTGACCGATTTCCTGAAAGATGCCCGGCGATCACCTTGCCCTGTTACAGTAAGATGTAAGTAAAATAGCACGAAATCAGTAAAATTTAATGGCATCTCTACGTCGGCAAGCAGGTGTACATTAGAAGAAGTGCTTGGCGTCCATACACAAAGTGTCAAGACCCAAACAACATTTTAATAGCTTATTTATCCCATTTTCGTCTTTGTAAATAACCCTTATACTAACCCGGTTCTTCTGGAAATTGACGGTTACATGCTAAACATGCTGCTTCGGCCTCGAGACTGATTTTACCAAACAAAGATCGTCCAGTATGAATGCGAGAAAACTTGGACAATGCCAACCGAATTACTTGCTCGAGCTTCGAATGAAACTGCGTAATGATTTCTGTTATCCCGCTAGCACGCCCTTCTCCATCGAGTCCAACTTCTACTGCTCTCTTTACGCCTTCCAAAAATCGCATAAGATAAGTCTCACGCGACTGCAAAATCTTGGCGTCGCATTGGTTATCTGTCAGTGTGTCTTTACTTTCAACATTGTGGCGTATGATGTCATAGTCTGCTTTTAAGGCAATTGTCTTGGCAATGCGATAACTATGACTGGCAATCAAATCTACTGTTTCCTTTTTCAGCAGCAATCCACGTCCTTGTAACTGCAGTACTTGGTCTGGTCCATAAGAAGATAAAGAAGACCTGGCGAAAATATGTCGACAATGCTTTACCAGGCTCTCATGATACTCTTGTAAGCGGACATCCAGCGCTGCCCAATGATTGCTACGAGTGACTAGAGCTTGGACGCTGCCGTGCAACTGCTCATAGGACCCTGATAAGCCTTCAATATCCTGCTCAAGCCGCAATAGTTGATCAGTTGACTCTGTCCGCTGCACATCCAGCTGAGTAAGCAGGTCAGGAATCGAGGGATCGGGCCCGAGACCCGCCACAACTTTTTTCCTCACAAGCTTGAGAGCTAACTCCAATAATGTGTTTTTGAGGAGGTCATATCGTTCCCCTGATTTAACCTCGTACAAGGCTAGTCGCTGTATTGCAACACTGAGGCGTTGAGAAAGTTGCATGTGCTGGTCTCGAAACTCACGTTGTGTGGCCGCTGTCTTTGATTCTAAATCGTCCTGCATCGCTTGCGTATTTTTTGTTATTGCTGTCGTCAGTTTTGCCTGAACCTGATCCATACGAGCCTCTTGGCCAGTATACTGCGTCAGGGCTCGAGACTCTGCAGCTTTCTGGGAGTCTGCCAAGGCTTCGTGTCGTATGAGTGCCTCTTTTTGAGTGTTTTCGATTTGCAAGGTCAAATCTCGACGTAAAGTGGTTTCCAAGGCAACGAGATTTTGCGTATAAGCAGCGTTCCATTCTGCAATTATTTGAGAAGTACTTTGCTGACATTGCAACATTTTGGAGTCTAAGCGGGTCATAAGCTCCACACCCATAGACTTGCTTTCCTTGCGGACCGCTTGTAAATTCATTATTAGATCTTGACGCAAAGCGGTCGCCATCCCCATCATGTCCTTGTGTCTGTCAACGGCCTCGGCTGCGAACCACTGGTCACACTGTTTTTCAAGCTCTTGTATTTTACTTTCTTGTCGAACCTCAAAATTTTTTTGCCTACTTTCCTCTTGGCGCATGCGCTTGCAAACAATTTGATATTGCATCTTGACTTCTTCGTTCTCCTTTCGCTCGGTTTCCAGTTTCTCGTGAAACCCTTCTTGATCTTTTATGCATTGCTTGACACGCTTCTCGACAATATTTCGAACATTCTCTCCAGCTTGCTGAATAGTATTCAACTGCCTGAGGACATTCTCTAGCTCGTGGTGCAGTTTTTGGTGGAGGAAGTCAGCCTTCTCCTCTAAAAGATCTCGGAACGCGACTTCCAGGTTTCTTAGCTTTTGGTTTTGTGCTGTAGCCATATCCATGAGTTCAGTCCGATTTAATTTGGTAGCCAAATGGCGGACAAGCTGCTTCAATTCCATGCTCAGGATTTCGTCTTGTGCGGTATCCTTCGCTGCTTGCAGCTCTGCTCGTCGTGTCGATTCCGCTTCCACCTCTTTTACTTTTTTACTCAGGGCTGTTACCTACGAGGAAGACCATTTATAAAAGGATAGTGAATACCACTGCGTCACTGCACCGACTGTACCACAAAATGTGTCCAAGACGATCTCACTTACCAACTCTCGAAATTCTTCGAGATTCTGCCGCATGGTCTTCTGTGTCGAATCAAGTCTCTCCCATGTTACCACACTTGCGCTCTTACTGCCGTAACCATTAGTCTGATCATCATGACCATATTTAAAAGGTGCTTGACTGCACACTGGACGCCTTTCTTCACATGTAAAGGTATCTGAGGATGACCGGGCCTTGGACACATGCTGAGAGGAGGCTGTCCGTCCGTCCCTCGATGTTGGATGACAGGAATGGCGTACAGAAGGCGATGAGGATAGCACTGAACTTGGCTGTAATGATATCGGCTGGGAAACACCCTCGGTTGGCGTATTTTGAACGCTTTCTGTCGATGGTTGCAAGTCCTCGTCGTCGAAAGGTTGCGCAGAAGAAACCTGCGAGTTTCCCACATCATTGCCACCTACGATACTATTTCGCAGCAGCTCAGGCACTGCGATACACTTCAAGTTGGGAGATATTCGAAGACCGGGCTTATTAGGGTCTTCAAGTGTACCACCAGGACCCAACGGTTTCGTACTTTCAGTTTGTAACATTGCCTTTTCTTGTACAATCTCCTCGGCACTTGTGCTATCGCTTAACATCTTATTCATTGCTCCATTTACTGCGTAGTCCTCATGCCTTTCGACTACGTATCTTTCGCCGTGTATGGAGGGGGAGCCATGAGCCACAGCCATGAAATCATGATTCCCTAGCTGATAATGGGATACGCGCGGGGTTGTCAAATAAGGAAGAGATTTTTTCATAAGAGGTGCAGATAACGAAAAAGTCAGGAACATTATCAAGAAATTTAGCCCTAAGTCTTAAGAATTTCGGCATTGCTAAAGACACAATCAACAAATTCAAGAACCCTTTTTGAAAGGTATTCGACTCGACCTTTTCTATATAGTCGGTGAGCTTGCGCATTTCGAAGGATTCTTCGATTTCGGCATCCTTTTCGCCGTCTCCAGCGGCAATATCTGGATTCGACAAAGTGATGGGTTGTTGCTCTGTATTCCTCAAAACGGTGTCAGATGTATTGTCAGCGTCCCATCCTGTAATTTCTTGTCCGCTCCCAAAATCTTCTTCGTCGTTTGCAGCACGAGGTGCGTTTTCCATTATTTTGTGCTCACTTTTTTATGTGCAAAAAGCTCACACATGAAATTCGCTGTCCTGTTGCATTTGTTGTTTTATTTTCTTATGATTTATCTCTGAAAAATGCCACATTCAACAAAGAGTTCACGAGATTTGTGCCATTTTGGCTTTTAGGGTCAGGCCCGGGTTCTACCGTTACAGACAGCTGGCATTGGAGTGAGCGTTGAGAGCGGTTGAAAGTAAAGGAGGTAACGAGCGACTAGTAAATCATCTCCCATTTCTTTTTTTTACAAATCCTTCTCACGTAGTGCCATAATTTTTCTTGCCTCATGATAAGTATGGTGATTTATTATCGTGGAGCGTTGACACGGTTCATAACTTTATCGGTGTTGTCATCTTCGATCCAGTCTTCGATGGCCTCCACAGCGTCGATCAACATATCATCAAGTACCTTGCGTTCTGACCTGCTAAACTGGCCCAGTACATGATCCACCATCGCACCTGGTGCTGCTGTATGCAAGGTATGATAAAATGCATTTCCCAATGTGAGGCAGAGGTATAAGTTTAAGTTCTTAATTTCGTCACACTGCTGTTTACTAGCACTCACCACCCCCAACGCCAATACGTAGACGATTGTAGTCCTTGCACTTGAGGCAACTTTCTATACTTTTTAAGCCATTGTGGCCCCCAGCCGAGCCTGTTTGGCGAAGACGAATCTGGCCTATGTCCAACGCCACCTCGTCAACTACCACCAGCACAGACGAGACTGGCAGTTTAAAATAATCTAGGACCTGATATCGGACGACATGAAAGACCGCGAGCAAGTTCAGCGTCAAATTTTGGTAAAACATAGACATGTTTTACGGTTTAATTTAGCAAGACATGACATACCTTACGCAGAGACTGCCCGCTTCTATTCATGAAAGTAGTGGGCTTGAGAAGTCCAACAGACTTGCCCTTGTAGGCCACACAGCCGTATTCTCCCTGAAAGGCACTTCGCAATCTGAAATCAGCACCCAATCGCCTGGCCAATAAATCCACAGCAAGAAATCCTGCGTTGTGTCGAGTCATGGCGTATTCTTTACCTGGATTGCCCAGGCCTACGATGAGAAGGTTTTTACTTCGAGGCACATTGTCAGCTTGGTGAGTTTTCTTGATAGGCGCCGATCTATTCGTCGACTTGGTGGCTTCGTTGCGTTTGTTTAAGGGGTTCTTTGCCACTGCATGCTTGAAGCTTGGTGATAAAGGCGCCGGAGATGACGATGGAGTCGTGTTTTGAGATTCAAGAACCGGAGTGTCGTCTGACTTATCGCTGCCGTTTCCAAAGGTATTCAAGCTTAGCGCCGTGCGTTGGCTAGTTGATAATGAATGAATACAAACATCTGGTGAGAAAACCTAGTCACAATTGCTGTTGGACTCATGTAGAACAATGTTGCCATACGCATCTCGTTGAGTCTTTCAAAACATACGGTATTTTCCATCGTATACTGATTGCTACAACCCTTACCCCACATACTCACCCGAAAGACCGCCCTTCTCTTCCAAAGCTAAAGCCTGATAGTGCCAATTTATCACATAACGCCACACGTGTCGAACTCAACCACAGAGCAGGAAGGCGGGATGAAAAGTAATTTCCGACGAATGCCTCTGAGACGGGTAGTCGACTAAGGATCATCAAAGAGGCGCTCCCTAATAGCAAGAGAACCTTCCAAGCGAGCTGTCTTCTTCTTCTAGTGCAAACGTTTATATCAGCCTGCATGAAGTAGCTGAGGGGTAGTATGGGGTGTGGCAGAGTATAAGTGCAGGAGTTTACAAAAGATTTGGGGAGGGTACTACATGGGGAGGTTGCCGCGGTCCTTCGCGTCGAGGGTGGTACGTGGCTTCCAGCTCTCAAGAGAGAAGCAGGAGCCAGCAGCTGAAACATCGACATTAAGAATCACCTGTTGTCCTAAATTTGGTTTCAACTTATTGCTGACCGTGAAAATTGCCTAGATGAGATGAAGTACGATGGTTTCATGACATATTGATCGCCTGAACACCATGGGCGCAAGTAGGTTTTGTCCTGTTGGTGTCTGTCGTAAGGCCCATGCTTATCGTGCATGTACCTTATCAAGCTCCTTAACCCACCTTACGTAATGGATCTCGTCTCCAAAATATACAAATAAGATTCATATAGAAGCAACCTTGCCATTTGGTAAATCCCAAAGGTTCTCGAAGCTATTTATGGATCGGCATACCTCCTTGGATGCAATTGGATGGGATTTATCATTTCCCCTTCCTTAAAGTACTTTGAAGTCACAAATAGCTTTGCTTTGAATTCTGCGGATACCCCGATCTATCAAAAGTATTAAGGATAGATGTCTCTTCCTCTTGCTTGACATCACCATTTGCTTTTTCTACCTAACTCGGTTAGTTGTGTCAAAAAGCCTTCGGCATTTAGGAGCTCCGTACAGCCGTACAAGACACGACGAGGGGCCGTGGCAGATTGCTGTCGTGAGTATTCCTGCAAATTCTGATATTCAGCATAGCAGCCACCCCCGACCATAAAGACGATGACCTCTCTGTAAGGCGCTCGTCCCTTAACAGCACTGGAGTCCAAGCCCTTGACTTTCGGGTCCAGGTAGAGGAAGGACTCGTCCTCCGTGTTGGGCTTAAAGTTACATAGATTGTCCACCACGCGGGACACGTACAAAGAATTGCGTCGTGAGAGGAGGTTGGTTGCCTTGGCCAGCAAACCAGTGGCCTGAGACTGCGCCTTGTTGATGAAATGTGACATGTAGCCACTGTCCACCCCCCCAATTCCCGCGGCTCCCTGAATCGCTGTGCCTGCTCCAAGACTTCCTCGCACACCACCACCAGCTTTGTTGCTATCAGATTCAATGAGATCGGGAAGGTGTTGGACGGCGCGCTGGCGACGCAAATAATTAACAGCGCCGATACCCAGCTCGACCTCCTCATGCGAGGGCCACGCACCCAAGCTGGAAGAGGAGGGAGGAGAAGTAGCGAACGCCTGACGAACGGTCTCGTTCAGCTCTTGAAGGTCGGCAGTACTGGCCTTAGAACTGAGGGTAAAGACGGCCAAAAGCCTGAGCTTGTCCTGCAACGAGCCCTTATCAGGGTCCGCTAAGAGGGCCTTCACTGTCGCCTTGTCGGCGCGAGAAGAGGCGACCATGGATTCCTCCACGTCAAAAAATATGGGAACTTCTCGCGCGGCTATCGCACTCATGATAGCTTGCAAAATGTTAGTGTGCACCTCCAACGACTTCTTTCGCTCTAGGAGCTTAGGCAAGCTGTCCACGGCTGATAGCAATTCCTTTGCGGAGCCGTCTTGTGTGGGATCATCTACTCGCTCCCCTTTCCCTAACTGAGTGATGGTTTTGGAGCGGATTTCCTCCTCCTTCTTTGTGACCTCCGCAAGCTCGGCACCGTTGGCCTGGATAGCCTCAGGAAAGAGAGCACCGGCATACCGACAGTAGAACTGGTCATTTTCCACGTCCAAATCGTAATTCCGTTTTTTTGTGGCCCCTCCGCTCTCGCCATCTTGACGACTTTCGACTGTGACGCGATTCAACCGGTGCGGCAGCACGTCGTCTACCAGGGCCTGGTATGAGGAGGTGTGGTGAAGCGCCGTCACAAGGTCGTCGTTGCGATCGAAAATGATGAGTAATGGTCTGTGGAAGGCTGCAGTGGAGCCTCCCGTTCCTCGCAAAAAGAATGGCGAATTACCCAACAAGTGCTCTGAGATCAAATCATTCAATTGCCGCGCTACCATCTCTGCAGGCCCGCCTGCAGCGCAGCGAATGACCGGGACTGAGCCAACGGTCGCGAGCATGGAGAAGACACCGTAGGTAACCGCGCGAGCGTAGGTTTCTATATCCGCTTCGGATGCGCCTGGGTTGTTGTAGCTCAAATAGGAGTTGGCCTGGTTGAGGGTGAAGAGGCTGGGCTCCAGGGTGACGAAGTCCAGATACTGGTCTACCACCTTGGTGACCATCGAGTACGAGTTGGATGCTATTGCGTTTTTGGCCAGACGCTCCATCAGTGGCCGATCTAGCTTGGAGGCAAAATTTAAGTAGACGGCGGAATAGAGACGTTTCTTGAGGTCTTCGGCCAGCCGTGCCACATTTTCTTCGGTGGGCTCAATGAAATACACGGCCGGCACGTCGGGAATCTCCTCTCTCTCGGACTCCAAAAGCAAATGCAGGGTCACGCCTCGCTTCCTCAACTTACTGACATTGAGTAGCGGTGAAATGATGTCCCGACATTTCCGGTCATACACCAGCACCTTCCACTGCAAGAGGGCAAAGAATTCAAAAATGTGAGTGTGCGAATATACGGGAAACTTAATTGGTTTGAGTGCCATCAACGCCACGGGCACAATTCGCATACCCAAAATTGGACACGGACTAGAAAGAAAGGACAATCAGAAAATTTCATCGGTGAAGGAAAATAACTTGCCCCTTCTTATCCATTTTAACATCACACGTGGGACACCCAGTTCTCTGAAAGGTTACTTACATGATCCGACCATTCATTACCACCACCACCTTCTCTATCTTCAATTGATGAGTTGAAATTTAGCATTCGATTTAAAGCTGCTGTCTGCTTTATTCGCAGATTCGTACCCATGGTTGTCGAGTCGAGCAGTAGGGACGGCACTACGCACAAGGTTGACAGGGGCTACTCCTCTCAGTTGAGCCCTGGGAATGACGGGAGTACGAGCCGCTAGCCGATCCCCTCGAGAAATCGATCTCTTATAGCCTGAGCGGTAGTGGTATTGAGCTTCATCATCGAGTGAGCTTCATGATCGTTGTGGCTCAACAAACTGCCTTGGGGGGGGGGGGGAAAGACAGGCCCTCTTCCAACTTTTTTGGCGAGCGCCGGCGACCCCGACCAACAGTGGCCGGAGGGAGGAGGCAGAGGAGGGGGACAAGGGCACGAGGTCAACGTCAACGACGGCGGAAGAGTTTCAAGTCAAGGCATAAGAACCTCACGTCACACTAGATTAGGTCACTTCTAGTCCAGTAGTACGGGCCTTTATGTCATCTTCAGCCGTAGACGCTGCACCTGCGAGGTCGGACCCCCGCTGTGAGTTCCGACGGCTGGTAGACGCCAACATTTGTAAGTTATGTAGAGGATAAGGAAGTGGCAGGACGCACGTGAAACATAAAGAGGTGAAAAATATCCATTTTATTGACCCTCATATGCAGTGAAATGCGTGGAATCCATGGGGCAGCTCATAAAGACAGCAAAGGTGCGTGACTGGCCGTTACATTACCAGGTTTCTAAATGGAAGAAATTTATGTATATTGCATTTATTATCACATCTCAGATGGGCTCAACGCGGGAAGATGCGCACATGGACGCCAACCGTGTAACCATATTGACCGGGACCATTGTAAGTGTCATAGATCCTTCCGAGTATCTTTCTGTGGAATCATGCAGACATATCCATCTCGTTTATTTTTATTTACCTGTTGGAGTTTTGGCTTGAAGTCCGTTTTTGGCATTCGTCTGAAGTATGCTTCAAGTTTTGTGTGTGCAAGCTTTAAACTTGGATTCTAATTCACAAGTTCAGTAATCGTAGAGTATTCTGTAGGGCCACCAGACCGACAAAAGAATCTGAGAAACCTATCGTCGCCTTATGGATTTGTATCCTGTACATCCTGCAATGAATTGCTGTCAAACGTGGAATGTAGGATCTTTGAAATCTTTTTTAGTCGGCGAATGACGTGTGAATGTGAAAAATGCAGCGAATACTACTTCCTCATACATATCTTAATGTCTCAACTACACAGCTACAAAGCAGTGAGCAACTATTGACACAGATCGAGCAATTGAAACGCCTGCACGTGCTACAAGACTTTGATACCATAAATACGGAATTGGATCGAGACGTCATTTTTTTGGAAGCCAGGTGAGAAGGACATGGGATTGATCCCAACAGCATGGTGCATTGATAACTAGTGTGAGTATGCCATAGGGAAAGCGTGTTGCATTTGTCGTTTAGCCACATCTTTAAGTACTAACGGCGCAGCTTTCCATGGATGTGGTATCTATCTTCACCTTTCTACAGGATTGAAGCACTGGACGCCGAGACGGAACATTGGAAGGCTGTTGTTCAGAGTGCTGCAAACAGGAAATTAGCCTCCGCAGTAGATGGCTTGGCATGAGTCCTTATTCAATTACTATAGTCGGTGCGAATGAAATCTAGGAGCCAAGGGTCGGCGAAGGGCAGAGAGAGAAATGTACAGGCATCTGAGAGGCAAAAATGTGATTCAAATTGCTCCTGGCATATTGCAAATGACTAGAAATTTTATGCGCGCATATGTAATTTATGCGACGGTCGCAAAAATAGAAATTGACACAATCTTTGACCAAAAAATCGATCTAGGTCCCACTTTATTTTTATCGACAGAAATTGTACGAAACTGAGTATTGTTTTTAAATGCCTCGCTTCACTTGGAGCGAACGAACCCGTCCCGGTTTATCGAATATTTCGTTGCCTACAAAGCTGTGTCAGCCAAGCAATTCTTTGTTCCTTCGGCCGCATATGCGTACAAGAAAAAGTTACTCTTTACTTGTTTGAAAAACACCCGATATAGCCTTCCTTGCCCGCGGTGCGGGCCGGTGGAATGCACGGGGGTGAGAGGGAGGGGCGGCACAGCACCTCCCCGTACCCCCCAACCTGGAACTTCAAGGAGCGAGTCAGCTAGGGTCGGCCTTGCGTACCCTCCACTGCCATCACCGCGCAAGATAGAGTTTCTGTTGATTTTAAGCCCCTTAAAAACAACAAATCGCGTCGGATTCTACCAAGAGAGTTCCAACATGAATTTTGACATGACTGATTAAAAGTGAAGATCCGGAAAAATGACACTTGGCTTCACACTTAAGTGTTGTACGTCCTCTCTACATGTATTTGTTCCCTCCATAATGGAGGATGGTAAATTGACAACTTCATCATAATACACTATTGTACTATTACTCTTCAAATAAATCAACTAAGATGTGATCTCGTTGAGAGCGCATGTGATAGTCGCATGTGAAGGTCATCCGCCTCCCCATTACTCCCTCTATGTACATCATCCTTCATGTTTTACACACAGCTACAAAAACTACCAGTTAATCAGTTTTCATTTGACAATGGGAGGCAGTACACTTCAAGCTGAACGGTCTTATGAAAATACCACACCCGCTGCTGCGCAGTTTGACATGGACGTGGACGATACGATGGTCAATGTCTCCGAGCTGCAAAAGCTTGGCGTGAACGCTGCCGGTAGGTGTGACTGGGTCATGTTGCACGACAAATCCGAGAGAAGGGCCTGTTTAATTTGACTCGTTAGCACACTATTTATGTTTTAAATCATTACCATCTCTTCATTTCATCAAATGTTGCTTTAGATATCGCTAAGCTTGTTGAAGCCGGAATTTCGACTGCGGGCATGGTGTGTAAGGTCCCATTGAAAGTATTGCTGGCAATTAAGGGCTTTAGCGAGGCCAAGGTAGAGAAAATTCGATCAAGTGCACGAAAGCTGACCGGCGGCACATCGCATCCATTTCGGACGGGTACTGAGGTCCGTGAACAACGCAAACGTTGCATAAAAATTACAACTGGCGCTAAAACTTTTGACGCAATTCTGGGCGGTGGTGTTGAAAGTGGAAGTATCACGGAGGCATACGGAGAGTTTCGTACAGGTAAAACCCAGCTTTCCCACACCCTGGCTGTGACTTGTCAGCTAGGGTTTGATCAAGGCGGCGGGCAAGGAAAATGCATCTATCTGGACACAGAGGGCAATTTTCGTCCTGAACGCATCGAGAAAATTGCTGAGCGCTTTGGTTTGGATGCAGATGCTACTTTAGACAACATAATTGTCGCCCGTGCCTATGCATCCGGTACGTATCCTGAAACATGAAGGAAACAGTATTTTACCTAATATTAGCAGGAAGGAACACATAAAAAGTCTTACTTGCGTGCAAACCGAAAGAAGCGATTCTGTTGAAAGTACACGGACAATAACAATTTGATAGATAATTCGTGCGTCAGTGAATATATGCATGCTTCTTTGTCTTTGCAGCCCCTCCGCTTTACCCTGTCCTCAGATATAGCTAAACCCTCTGATTTTAATTTTACCACCCACGGCAAAAATAATTTTCGACAGATCAACAGTGCGAGCTATTAAAACCTCTAGCGGCTTTAATCGCAGAGCATGGTCCTTTCCGGATGCTGATAATCGACTCAATCATCGCCTTGTTCCGGGTCGATTACTCTGGACGCGGCGGTACGTAAATAATTCTTTGATCACCTGTTTCCCCCGTCCCCCTTTTTTTCTTTTTACCTCTGACTTTGCCTTTATACATACTTTGGCTTGAACAACATAAGTGCTCTCATCTGCGGTTAAATTTCTCGTCACAACTCGGTCGCGCTTGATCGAGGTCATGGAACAGTCAAAAAAGTTTTTTCATCAGGCTTTTTTGCCACCCATCCACTCCTACTCATCCCCCTTTCATACACCGCTCATCCTATCAGAACTATCTGAACGTCAGCAGAAGCTTGGACAACACCTTTCCGCACTGACGCGTTTGGCCGAAGACATGAACATTGCCGTCTTTCTTGTCAATCAATGCACCGCCGATCCAGGCGCTATGAGTCTCTTTGCCCCAGTCGTCAAGCCAGTAGGCGGTAACGTGTTAGCACACGCTTCATGTACCCGCATCCATCTTAAAAAGGGTCGTGAAAACTGCCGCGTCGCCAAAGTCGTGGATTCGCCGTCAATGCCCGAGGCTGAAGCACAATTTGCTATTACGGACGGTGGCATCGCTGACGAGTGAGAACTATGTGAATGAAAAGATTAACCCATGTGAGGCCAGTATGTACCTCTACGCAGATTTGGAACGACTTTGTAGCCACTCGGACTGGAGGGAACATGAATGGCCAAGGAAACCCATACGTGAAGACACATAATGCACGACTCTTCAGGGCCTCTGTCATGGGGAAAGAGTCAAGCGTTAAAGAGGATCTATCAGTCTGTGAAAAGTCTGAAGATTCACGACACAGTTTCCCTAGTTGCAATGTTTCCGTTTCCGCTTGAATCCTCATGTGGGATGTTTCTATTTGCCACGCTCACACCAACTGCCACCTCACCAGATAAGGGGAGGTTAAAACGGGCATCGCCGCAAACTTAAACGTTGAGGAAAAAATTATCGATTTACCTATGGTGTCTATTGTAACTGACCATCGGAAGGGACAGTCCTCCTTCACAAACGGAACGAATGAAAGCTGAAATCGGCTGAATGGTTGAAGATAGGAAACAAATGCATTGCTTGTTAGATTCCCAAAATAAGCATGAGTTGTCATTGTGGTTGGAAACCTCACCAATGGCTTCTGGTCTTATTACAGTTTGATTTACGAGAGACAGGTACCTTAAAAATAGATCCCAAACCGAATTTGACATAGAAAGCATCTTATCCGTACTTCCGTCTTATACAGGCAGTGTTTCCAAATAAAGCGGCCTTTGTGATGATGCACGCATCTGTGCATGAAGCGAAGAAGAGCGGGGCATAGGTGTTATTTAATTTGGGAAAGACGAGTATGTCACTCGTATTTCAGTCTTCTTTATTATCTAAACAAAAAGGCATCTTACTGAAGTTCCCCCGCTACAAGGGTGCACATTCTCGCTTAGACCGTCAGTTACATACCCTGTACCGTGATGCCCATATCATTGTCATTAGTAAGGCCGCAGGGATCCTTTCGCAGCCCGACGAGAGAAGCATTGGTGGGGCGACTGACCTACTAGGTCTTGTGCGAGCATACATCAAAAAATCTGCAGGGAAACAGAATGGTGCTTACGTGGGCCTGGTGCATCGTCTCGATAGGAATGTAACAGGTTGCATGGTCTTCGCGTTGCGATCAAAAGCGGCCGCACGCTTATCTTATGACTTCAAAAATAGGTTGGTTCGGAAGATGTACGTGGCAATGGTAGTGGGGACACTGTCTGGCGAGGGTTTGCTCACAAACTCCCTCGTGCACGGCCGAAACAACGTGGCTCGCGTGATGAATCGCGTGAATGAGTCATTGCAACCGCCAAGCGTGCCATCGAACAAGAAATTGGAGCAAGCACAATTATATTTCAAATCTCTGGGCACTTTCTACCATCCACGGGGGGGGGCACAAACATTGCTTCAAATACAACTTATCTCAGGAAAAAAACATCAGATCCGAGCACAACTATCCCATCTCGGCTATCCAATCGTAGGCGATGTCAAATACAAGGCTCCTACTCACTTTCGGGACAAATTTATGGCCTTGCATTGCTACAGTCTTACCCTCCGCCATCCATCGCAGGGAAGTAGGATTGTGAAAGAGCTAACAAGCGGCGAAGGTGTTTGTGGGGACCCCAAGGGGCGAAAACTGGACCACGAGAAACGTCAGATAATGGATTTTTATGCCCCTCTGCCCGAATCGTGGCAAGCGAGGTTCGGAGCGGACGTAGTTAGATGTGTGCACGAGTTGCCAAGGGACATTGGTGATATCGCGCTTGCATAAAATCTTGTAGCCGTGGGGTACCTTAATCAAAGCCAGTTCTCATGGCCACGTGCCCATCCTAGTTCGTTTCCGCGTAAAATCCCTTTCTCGAAAGCAATGGAGGATCACCTGCCATCCTTGAAATTCAAGCCACAAAGAATGTGAAAAAGACAATGCTCTTTACTTTATTCGCTGTCTACAGTTGTACATGGCCTTCCCTCTTAGCCTTAGTGTACAAAGCTATGGTTCAAGAGCATCGCCAAGATTTATACATTGGATAAATACCCGCACAAACTAGCATTTCCGCGTCCTTCTCGACTGGATGTCCTCAGTCTATTTACAAAGTACCGTCAGGAGCCCCTCGAACCCCCTTCCGTCTCTCGCGTACCGTTCTCTTTCTCCTCTGCAGCCCCAAGCCTCCTCGTTAGCAACAGTGGACGAGATACTAATGTTATATTGGAAGCTTCCTCACTTTCATTCATAGCTTTTTTATATAAGGATGAAGAAGCTGGCGAGATGGATGATGGATTGCCGTAAGTGACACATTGTTCAACACCGCTGCAATCTTTCCGTATCTCTGTGTGGAAATACATCAGCATGCACTTTTACCATGCGCTTGACCTTCCTCATGACCAAGAATCCGGCTACCAAAAATAGTAAGGAGCTAACTCCCAGGATGAAACAGCCGGGCTTTAAAGTAGTGACCACGTCAAAACATTTGTCGTCGCCCGCCAACTGGTCATCCATTATTTCCCGGAGGAGCGCGTTGACGGCGTCGCAACGGTCTCCTATCACAAAGCGCACGAAGAGGTACATCTCCCATGTGGATACCACCATGCTTATGAACAATACATCTGGAGCACTCCACGCGTACAGTATTTCTGCAGGCATTACCAACTTTCGAGACTCTCTCGGCTTGAGTATGAGCAGAGCAACAAGTAACATTAGGCAGCTTATTGGTGCACCGACCACAAAGAAAAAGAATGACGCCTGTAAGAAGAATATGCCTATGCCTTTGCTTTCTGATGATGCAGGAATTTGCTCACCAAGCGAAAGGGCCGACATAGTGCGCAGGGATGCCGACGAATCAGGCGAGTCCTGGGTGACGTTGTCCAGTATCCATCCAGTCAAACCCTTAAACTGAAAGGAAAAAGCGGGCAGGACAAGCCCCATGATGAGGCATACTCCTATGCAGAGCACACCACACACCGTTGGGATCTCCCGCCACATGGAATGCTCCAAGCTGCCTCCCACGCTGGTCAAAGGTTCATCGCTGCCGCAGCAGTCGAAGCGCACTTTGTTTGACAGGAAGCGTTCGTTAATCATACATCGTGCCTTACCACAGTCTTCAGAACTGCTCCCATGGGCTTGTTCATCGCATTCCATTGGCGTAGAGGGAGCGGAGCTCTCTTCACAGCTTAGCGCAGCATGCCAGGCTTGGTCGTAATAAAGGGTCACGCGGCTTAGGAACATGGACAGAATTAGGCCCCCGAGAAATGCAAAAAATCCCGGCTGCGGTGCAACATAAGTCCACACGCCCCAACTCTCATGATTGGGAAGCCGGGCGGTAAAACTGAATGCGGTCATGAGTATGACTAAGGTGATGGTCTCGACGTGACTGAATTTTTGCAGAAAGTACGTGACTTTCAAGGCGCGCCGTCTTGTACAGGGTGAAAGATGCTTCTCACCCACAGTCCAGCATAAGAGGCACAATAAAAGCTTGACGTGTGGCCAAGCACCACTGCAAATTGCTATGAGAGTTGCCATCCAATAAGCCCCGCTCTGCCACATGTCTTTGATGGACCCCGCCAAGCTGACGTTGTAAAGGACAGGCAGCTCCATGGTCCTGCCTTGCCCGTCGTAGACCCTCGCATACACAGAGGCACCAAGCGTAAGGTTTGAATATAGCAAGAGAGCTGTGTTACCTATCAAGAGAAGCGGAAGGCCGTAGCGAACCGTAGCAGGCAATGTCACGTGGCTGCGAAGCAGTGACGGATGAGGAGCAGAAGACATCGCGCTTTCTGCTATACAGCCGTTGTGGCTATCATCATCAAAACAATAAGAAATGTCTTTTACACTTTCGATGTTTGCGACTTGCTTAGCCAGAAGCTTGTGTTGGAGTGTAGACAGCCCCTCCGACTGCAAACACCCCGCAACCATCTTTTCCTGATGCGATGGGGGAAAAGTTTGGGTGAAATATGCTCCACAGCCAAAACCTCGCTCTAGAATTACGGCTTACTTTACTCTTGTGCTTCCTTTTCTGGTAACGGGCGACACATCAGTTGGTTATTTCAAGGAAGAAATTAGCGAGCCCGCGGAAAGGGGGAGGGGAGGTAGGAGTGTCTGATTGTCTTACTGCCATGCCGCAGGGAACACAGGCAATGGTCACATCCAGGAAAAGAAAGCTGTCAACAGTGATTGTGTGGATACGGTGCACTTTCAATTTTCCTATTTACAAATTTTGTTTTACCGCATGCCTCTTCTTCGAGGTCAAAATTGGGTCATGGGAGTCATTTCACCCTCCCCTTTGTGGGTCCTGAAAAATTTCAACAAAATGGCTCTGACCCATCCCTTGGATGCTCAACACATTCTCTTTATGCTTACGAAGGACCGAAGTTACTTTCGCCGGGACTCCGCTGCATCGAGTATACTCCGGTACGGGCCGTAGTACCACCGAACCTGCGGAGATTATGACGCCATCCCCTATCGGGATATTGCCCAGCACTGTAGAGCCTGCCGCCACCAGCACGCCGCTCCCTAGTTTTGGGTGTCGGTCCCCACGCTCTTTGCCATTACCCCCCAGTGTGACGCCCTGCATGATTATGACATCGTCGCCGAGCTTGGCTGTCTCTCCTATGACCACGCATGTCCCGCTAGACAGGTAGAGTGCCTATATAATCATGGATTGAGAATCGCGTCGATTCACAGGGATTGATATTAGGTTGTTGTTCCAAAACATCAAGATCGAACTATTTCAGAACATGTCACACGACAGTGGCACGCACCCGGCCCACGCAGCAAGCTGGATGGATATCGGCCCCAAAGAGCTCAGAATTCAGGGACTGCAGGTAGCGAGCAAGAGACTCCCGACCCTGGCTGTATATGCTGTGGGCAATGCGGTAGGTGGCGACGGCGTGGTAGCCTTTAGAGAAGAGGAAGGCGGCGAGAAGGGAGGGAATGCTCGAGTCCCGCATGGTGGCCACAAGGAGGTCCTCGCGGAGATCCTGCACTATGCCTGGCTCCTCCTGAAAGACCGAGTCTATCAAAAGCTTCATTTTCGTCGCCTAGGTTGCAAAAAGAAATCGAGCGTGAGTCGTATGTCTTCTCAGTGACGGAACAGAAAAGTATAGATTTTAACAGCACAACGGTGGAGACGTTGCGAATAAGTCCCCCTGCACGGTCTGTCTTCTACAACCGCATACCGGCAAGTTGGAGCCTTGTAATTTTGTGGCCAGGAAGTCTCGTGCTGCAGATTGGATGCCGCCTCGATCTAGCACCCGTTGCTGAATTAGGCCGGCCGCCTTCTCGTCCTGGGCCGCGGAGGTCTCGGCTTCAAACTTGACGAGTTCCCAAAGCGGGTCTTCCGATGCATGCAGAAGTCGTACCAAGTCTTGAATCCGAGACGGAGACTTACTTTGCAGCTCCATTGAGAATGAGGCGCCGCTGGACTCTGAAGACACGGTATCCTTGACTGGCGCACGCTGCTCCGCCTCTTTTCCCCCCTCTGTGCCAATCTCTTCATTTGCCGCCCGCGACAACGAGGCCCGTGTTTCTCCTTTCCACAACACAGTGGGAGGAGGCATATGAAAAAAGGCCATTACGTGGCCTAACGCAAAAAATATAAGGAGAAAATGCCACGTTTTCATCGAGAGGGTCATTTGACGACAAGTCTTCAGGTGATCGGCGTCGGAGCATAAGCCGCGCGTCTGTCCACTAGCCTGTAGAACATGGTTATGGACAAGAGATGCGTTAAAATTTGTCCAGATTCCTCAAATATCACCTCAATTATCTCATAAACGGAAATCTAAGAACACGCTCATTTCTTTTGGTTGTTTCTCTATGCGTGTTTCATCAAGCCGCACGTCTAAGCGCTGGTGGGACGCATTTCTCCCCCTGAAGCTCTCCTTGCTGCCTCCTCGCCTTCCGTAACAGCGACATTCCATATCGCACAAACCATCCAACACGACCTCACCAACTTCACCAGCTAGGCCGTAATTCTATCCTCATCACCATAGGTAGGGTCATTTTTATTTTATTTTTTTCCAGGCAGGAAGGGACGGATCAGGAAGTGCTCCATTGTCGTCTGGTACAAGGCTGGGAACTGGCTTCGTGTCATTGAACACTCCCACCGCCAGCTTGTCCCTCCATTCCGCCAATACCATGTTTTACCTGGTAAGGATCTTCACCTTGTTTCTCTTACTGAATCGGGGCGCCACCATTAATCTCCCATCTCACCAACCTCTGTACAGAAAACACTGGAGAAAGACTTCATGCTGGAGCCGAAAGACCTGGGCCCGGGTCTCAAGGAAACCATCAAGTACGTACAGGACTCAATACCTACGCCTTAAAGCAGGAACAGTTCACCCTGGGCTCGTATTCGGACGTGTGCGAGTAAACGGAGATAAAAGGGCTGGCCATAGGCATTGAAATGCGGCTGGTCTTCGTCACTAGCTGTGCATCTGTCGGGACGAGCAATTATTTTCTTCCCGCAAGCTGTCAGCCACGGCGTCAGAACTATCGGACCTTGCTTTATGCTCTTGAAAATGCCTGACATTTCATTCTACCCAACCCAGGCGGCGCCTCACTCAAATGATGGAGGGCACGTTGGAGCCAGATCTCGGCTTCGTGATAGCCTTGGTGGCCCTGGATGATCAGCACATTCGGCCAGGAAAGATAGAGTACGAGACTGGAGAAGTGGAGGTGTGGGTAAAGTTTACCGTCATGCTCTTCCGACCCTTTCGGAACGAGATCTTAGACGCCCAAGTGACCACAGTGACGGACATGGGCTTCTTCGCGGACGCAGGACCGGTGCAGGGAATATACGTAAACAAGCATCAGATGCCTCAGGATTACGGCTTCGATGCACAGGACAATGTTTGGCGCACATCTGACATGGAAGTGGAGATCAGGCCGGGCTGCGGGGTGCGGATGCGGGTAGTCGGCGTGGACATCACGCCCGGGAGGATGGTACGTGGTGGGCGGCTGGACGTGGTCGCGTCCGTCTCGCTCGAATATGGATTATAATGCACATTTGGCAGTTGAAAAGGAGCAATTTAGCGCGTATAGATGCCGTGTCCTTGGCAACCTCATCACCTTAAATCTAATACACATAACGCCTACCTGCCCTCATACTTCAGAACGTCGTGGGCTCTATCATGGATGATTACACCGGCCTTATTAGCGGGGAGACAGACTAGGCAGGTTCTTCAAGACACAACAAAGCATGCATCTTCACATTCTTATTGAACGTGGAATCAAGACACGCTCAGTGTCACTTTATATTATGTATACTAAAAAGGAGGTCAATCATGCACGCCCTTTAAAGCCGAAAGAAGATAAAAGACGATTACGATAACCCTAACCCTAACAGCATGACCATATCCATTTCAATTCGTTATAGTTAGGGTTAGGGTTAGGGGTAGAGTTAGGGTTGACCCTAATTTGATTAATCTTAGATTAACCTTTACCTTACCTGATTAATTTTTATATTTTTATGCTAATGAACGTTCTTCAACTTCGGTACCTCTACACCTGTGAAGCATTCTGGCTGATTCTCTGATGCCGTTGTGGTTTGGCGAGAGAAGGAAAGAGTGAATAAAGGAGACGTTTAATTAGCATGCCGGCACAATTGATGCTGGACTCAGAGCTCATGACATTTATGTCCAAAAGAGAAACTAGAGGAGAACCTCAGCACAACGTACGTAAGACACGTCAGTCAGACAAGAAAAAGCTACCCGGAGCAAGGCCGCTAGGTGCTTTTCCATCAAGTCTGTGCAACCCTTTTTTGCAATGCAGGCCGTATAATCTAGAGTTTATAAATTTTCAATCCCATACGCGAAAGGACAGGGTCTGTCGCCTGAGCATACGTAGAAAAGCATGCCGCCAGAACGAGACTCCTTCGTGATGGTCCGACTCCTAGTCGACGCGCAATTGGAATAATATGTGGCGACGAGCTCGAGATGCTGACGGGAAGAACGGCGTAGCGGTGGACCGTCGGACTTGTAATAATATATCTATGCGTCACGAAAAACATGAACCCTCAGCTGCAGAGGAAAGGGCAGAGGAAGAGGTCTTGCTGGCGCTGCGGATGATGTGCCAGTCCGGTCTGCGGCACCCGTTGCACGGGCATTCGTACGCACGCTATCGAGCTCTGCGGCCGCGCGTCTGTTTTTCTTGCGAGGCTCCTGTATTTGGACCCTTCTCTGTTGCCTGTCACTGCCTCTTATGTGGCATCATTGTGCACCGACAGTGCGTCATGCGCATTACTAAGGTGCCGTGCGGAAACTACCGTGGTCTCCACGACCCTAGTGGCCTCCTCAGTAGCATTGCCACCCCCAGAGAATATGTACACATGGCAAGCACGGAGACAGGTCCCCATGAGACAGCAGTAGCGGATGAGAAGAAGGCTGATAAGAGGGAGTCAAGTGTTTCGCAAACACACGGTCGCGCAGAAGAACCGACGGAGGAGAAGCAGGCACGACGAGAGCGTTTCCAAAAGGATCAATCCACTGCTCGTGATGGACGTTCTGTGATCGAAGACAAGGAAGAGGGAAGAGCAGAGCGGATAGAGATCGGGGACGGGCCTGAGCCTGGGGTTGGAAGAGGGACGAGTAGCTCGGTCGAAACCGGTTTGGTCAAAGTCAATGCCGGTGCGCGTGGCATCACTTACGACGCCCTCGTGCAGGTGGGAAAATTGATGGGAAACATGATCGGTGGTGATGCCAACGAGGTCGGAGCGCGGGCAGCTGTCGCAAGCCTTCTAAAGATCTCGACGCCCGAGGGAGGGTCCTCGGGGGGGAAGGGCGCGAGCTGCCAGGAAGAGGATGGGGCCGGAGGGCAGAGGTACTGGGGTGAAAGATGGTCGAAGACTTTGAGCGGGAGCGTGGATATGGCAGTCCCGCCACCACCTGTGGCCATGGCGTGGTCCCACCTGGCGCAACGGTGGAAGAGGTCCGTGAGCTGCCGAGAACCGCCGATGAGCCTGGCCGCCTTCCTGGAGCTAGGAAACGAAGAAAACACAAAAGAGCGCTGTCAAGGTCCTCATGGGAAGGGAATGGTAGAAAGGAAGCGCGTGTCGTGTCTTATAGAACAGATTTTGCGCTGTCCCGAGACGCCCCCGGGGGGGCTATGGGCCGCCTGTCTTGATCAATTTGTTGCGCGGCATGCGGCCACGGCGCCCGCAGGCTCGGATGGTTTTCGGGGCTGTAATTCTTCATCCATTGATGCGTCGCGCAGTGGCAGGGAATGGGAGGGAGCCGACATGCCGGTGGCGGGTGTGGCTACAGGATCCTGCTCCCAGGACGCGGCCGCCATCATCCAGGAGGTGTCGCTCACACTGATGGAGTACGTGCCCGGACTCCTGGGTCCGTCTATGGAAGCCTGCGAGGACGCCTTTGTGGCCGTGGAGACGGAGATAATGACCACGCTCTACCCCTCCGTGCTGGGAGAGTGCCAGGAGCAGGCCCGGTCTCGGAGCAGCGCCCTCGAAGGCTGGTACCTGCGGGAGCCAGACGCGCGGGAGGAGCGAGGAATGGATGGTGCGGGGGCCCGAAATGAGGATCCGTTCCACCGGGCGGTTCAGGAGCTCGTGGGGATGAGCCAGGAGGTGACAGGCCGTAAGAAGGTTGCGCGAGTGCTGCAGAGCTGTTTGGCTCTGGGAGAGGGGCGCGTGGTCACGAGCGCGGATGATCTCCTACCGGCCTTGGCGGGTGTTGTGCGGTCGGCGCGGATACCTGCCTTGCCCGCCCATTTGGCCTTCATCGACCAGACCTGCGACACTGGGGCTCTGCTCGGCGCCGAGGGCTATGCCTTGACGTCGCTGCAGGTTTGTAGAGGGGTAACAGAGTGAGAAGGGGCACTGTAATTGAGGGAGTGCTCAATGCTTTGGGTTTGATAGCCCTGACTGTCGCGGCGAGGTGGGAAGGAACTCCGACTGATTACGCTCCGATCTGCTTTCCCCCTTCAGGTCGTTGTCAGCCTCATCGTCACGCCGCCAGGCGAGATGTCGGGGACAATGTCGGACGACGAATTCGACTAGGGGTGGATAAGAAAGAGTAGAAAACAGATCCTTGCTCAGGGTGCTTCACACCGCTACAAAGTTTCTCTAGCGATGCACCTCTTGTATGAAACGTAATATTTTGTAGTTTTTCCAACCTGCTGTGAAATAGAGTCTGTAGACAACACTTTGAAATCAAAGTAAACCACCCATTCATTTGAGCGTGTCGGGCAACCTGCGGCTTGGGGCTTAATTGATACTTTTCTTCTGTGCACGAGACAGAGATTTGAAACCTCTTGAGGGAATTCCTTTAAAAAAAAAGGATTTGACTTGGGAACACCCACTTTCGTACGATGTTTTACAGAAGTTGCATGACGATATCCATGGAACCTCATCATATGCGCTCTTGAGCTCTCGTGAAGAACCGTCCAGAGGGCCTCGTGGAATATGCTGACATGTCCTCAACGGAGAGAGAAGCGAGTGCAAAGGCCCGGTACCGTCACATCCGCTCGTTAAGTCGCGAGCAGGCACTTTGATTTTAGATTATTTCTTTTAAAGACCCAACACTAGCCTTCGGATGCGCCTTACGAAAGTTGGGGCAACAGTTGTGCTTACGCGGAGCCGCGACATTTGGACAGAGCTGCGATGCCCCGTATTATGACTTTTGCCGGCGTGACCTCGAACTATCTCGCCGCATTTGAGCAGTCGGAAACGCTTCTTGGCTCCCTGATGACTTTTTGCTCCGTGCTTCCCGCGTACACAAACATTTGTGGGTAGTGAGACCGCGCCCTTGGAAGGATCACACTGGAGAGACACGTGAAGAGGGGACAAGCGAGGTACGACGGCCGCCACCACTTTGCTCCTGGCCTTTTGCCACGCCCAATGCAGCACCGAAAAGGACATAGCACTGTATGAAACGAGGCGTAGGTGGTTGAAGGGAGTTATCGCATGAAAGGAGGGTATGATGGAGAGTCTCCGCAGGTGGGACGACTCGGCTGATGAGAGGGGCCTGGTCGCCGAGGTCGCGGAGGCGATCTGCACGAAGAAATGATTTCGATATCTCTCTCCCACATGGAAGCTCACGGTAGCAAACAAATCATGCTTATCTCCAGAGTAGGTGTCCGTGCTGCCAAAAGACGGGGGCTATACAGGGCCTAGCGCGCAGGAGGAGGCGGCGGGGTGCTCCCAGCGCTCTCCCTCCCGTGCCAGCCCCCCTTCCCACCATGACCGAGACCTCTCCTCTTCATACCGGGACGTCGAGCAGCACGGGGACAGGGCTATGTCTGGTCGGGCTTGCGCCCTATTTGCAATCCAGTAACATATATGAGCGCCTGTACGCCAAGCAGGCGCTTCTACACGTAGATGCCAAGGTAAGCACTGAAAAGGGGCAGGATTCACGAACCCTAACCCTAACCCTAACCCGCCCAAGCACTTTGTGTCAGTTCCTCAGATGTTTACTTACTGAGAGCGCTCTTCCGAAAAAAATTTGCGAGAGCCTTGACCAAAATGTCTGATGCCTTTGAAAAGGTGCTCTCATCGGTATCGATAAGTGCGCACTATAAAATACTCGCATCCGACTCAGAAGTCACGCAAAGCACTCATCGATTCCATGTTTGGAACCTCAGGTTCTGGTCAACAACATGTCGACCTTGGTAACGTTATTGGATGGTTCGGGCGCCTTATCCAAGCGCTGTGCTCTCTCTCTCCTCCAAAAGCTTTCCCCTGTTGGCCTCTTGACTGCCCTACTCGGCCGCATCACCGTGCACCTGGACGATGAAGATGCCGACGTCCGACGCGGAGTGGTAGCGGTGCTGGCTCACGTGCCAACGACAACCCTAGATTCGTACGCTGATGCCCTACTGTCCTTTGTATTCCACCCAGCCCCGTCCATCCGGGTGACGAGTCTGAGTGCATTGGCCTATCTCTCAGCCACCTGGACTCAGGGGCATCTACCGGACATCTTGTCCACCGCGCTTATGGACCTGGAATCTAGCGACGTCCGATGGGCAGCACTCGACCTGCTTCAGAAGAATGTGCACCGATTTTTGATTGAAAAGGATTGTGAAGGCGAAGTACCGGACGGCGGAGGGTCTAACTTCAGGCAGACGGGGACAGTTGATCCGGTTCACGGCCAAGCAGAAACTGCGGAGATCAAGAGCACCGAGGACAATGGTAGAGATAGCATAAACAGTTGGGTTCTCAAGAATGAGAGCATCTTGGAGAGAGGTCTTGCCGCCAGCGATGCCTGTAACGGTGAGGATGGTGGTGTGGAGAAAATGCTTCAGGAGCAGGCGACGAAAGCTATCCGTTGCTTTACGGATCCCGACAAATACGTTCGATGGAAGGCTGTGAGCGTCTTAAGCACCTATCCTTCGCATCTACTTTTGCAAGACACGCTTGAACACTTGTTGGGGTGCCTAAACCAGCCGTTCCCCTTCGCCCGAATCGCTGCACTCATGGCACTGTCGCGGTTAGAAGAAAAAGCGGGCCACAAGAAGAGGGACGACATGTCTGTGGAGAAGCACACGAGGGCTGGAGAGAGTTTCTTGCATTTTCATGGTGAGGCTCGTGTCGTACAAGCCATGAGCAAGCGGCTGTGGGACGAAGACTACACCGTGCGTGTGGCCTGTCTGCAGGCGCTCAGGACCGTGCCACCGGACGTGCTGGGGGCCGCACTCATTGATGGGATGGAAGAGGGGGATGGAGATGATTGCATCGTTGCCAAACTTGCCAGTCAGCTGAAGGGAAGAAACTTTCCTCCTTCGGAAACAGATGGTGACGACGGGGGCCACTACGTGCAGCAAGCGGCAGGGCAGATACTAGAAACTTTGTACGAGGTATCGTCAGGAAGCTTGGTGACGGAAGATATGGTGGAAGAGGTGCACCGAATGCGTCTACGACAAGAAAAAGAAAGCAGAGGGTGGGATGCGAGTTGAGGCCGACTGTCCATCATGGTCATCTTCATACGAGAAGAATAGTGCAAAGCTTAGTGCAAAGCTAGGAGAGATGTCCTGCAAGGCCTGTCTTCCATTTAAATTTGTGTTCAGTCAAAGTGCTCGTTATACACTTTGTCTTCTCATACATCGCCGGTCGGCCATTGGTAGTTACTGAAGTAGTCCACGCAGCCTGCGTGGGGACTGTGTACATGAACTGAGAATGAGGAATGATGAGGAGGCTGAAACAACGTGAGCGGATTGCCTCACAAGAAAAATCATGCATTGCTGTTTAATGAGATTATATGTAGTATCCATTACAATAGCTTTTAAGCAATGTCGAAAAGTCATCATCATTGGAAAGGGTGTGGAATACCCTTCGGGGATGCCTCGCATATATTGTGCATCATTTATCGTCATGTGTATCCAGGTATTGACAGTAAGGGCCTGGAAAAAAGAAAATATTGCATCTATTCACAAAGAATATACGATGGC
>Ga0102934_1000155_pt1 | contig 40007 bp, 25 predicted proteins | sample SalPonR2_A_D1_MG_FD_78175 | JGI IMG/M metagenome (GOLD analysis project Ga0102934, IMG submission 78175) | Salt pond soil microbial communities from South San Francisco under conditions of wetland restoration - Salt Pond MetaG R2_A_D1_MG | ecosystem: Environmental > Aquatic > Marine > Intertidal... | reverse complement strand
GGGACGCATATCGTCTAACTGAATATGATACAGGGCTAGCTGGGCCCTGTCTTTTCCGCCCTCCTTCCTTATCTCGAGACGATCAAGAGTCAGGGAAAGCAGCTCTACAACGCGCCGTCCTGAGCCATCCATATCCAATAAATTGAGCGTGAAGCCTGCCAAACCCACGTGGATGTCGAGAGAATTATAGAGTTCTTGGAAAAGGCTCCATGTCCAGCTCAGCAGGGCCATCTCATTTAGCCGGTTGCGGAAATCGTCACGGGGTAAATCCGAAAAAGTAATAACTCGCGTCCGACCAGCCGTAGAGACGTGCACGTATAGTTTCTGCTGCGGAGGACGTGCTTTGATGGTAAGACTCCTTGCAAGGCTGCTGCCGCTCACTCCACCAACTCCGAAGCCCCCAACTCCACTTCCACTATAGAAAGCCCTGCTGGCGATGAGCATGGTTTCTTTAGGTCCCACTTCGTCCAGCGAATATTCAGCGGTGGCGACACTGGATGCTGGTCCTCCCCCATCTTTATTTGGAATGTCCTCCACCGACACATTAAGACGGTGCAGTTGATCTCGTTCTTGCCATGAAAATGATTTATACGCCATGGGACCAACAGCAAAAGTGTCATCGGACGTGCCCGACTGCTTACATCGCAAATATGCCCAGCTAGAACGGTTCTCTATGCGATAAGGTGGACTGAGAGTGCTGTCTCGGAGCGTCATGAACACTGTCGAGGCGTGAACTGTCACGTTCGCAGAAACTAAGGGACCTGGATATACACCTCGAGAATCCCGCCAAAACCACACACAGGTCTCGCCAACATCCTCACTTAACACTGGATGTGAAAATGAGTATTGTTGAGACTCATCGCTTGTATCTGCATTGTGAAGGCGGAAACATAAAGCGTGTGCCATGGCTGTCTCGTCTTTGTCATCGTCTCTCATTTGATACGTGCTGTGGTGTTGCAAGGCGGCGGCACGACTTTTTTTTAAGGCTGCTGGTAGCAGCAGATTTGACGGGAGAAATCGCAATGGCAAAAAGCCGTAAATTGCCATACACTCCCCAGCGTGAAGAACCCCGTAGCAATCCGTGGGTGTAAGCTGGCCTTTTAAGGCACCCGAGTCGGGCGTCGCCTGGACGCCGGTCCTCGGCAGCGGCTTACTGCCCTTTATTGTCGTCTTCTTGGAGTTACTTTCGGCATCGACTAATGTCCCTTTCTCCAGCACAGAGGACGGACGATTAAGCATCGCTGCAACTGTATTTCGCATGACACGACCGCCGCTCTCTCCACCACTTTGATTGTCAAGATACCTTGAGCGTAGTAAAGGAAGCACGTCCACTGACTTGCGTAAACGATTTATCACTATAAATCGAGGCCAGAGCGTCACGGCTCGAGTGCGATGAAAAATTCCGGGCAAAGGCTTCACTGACACACCTAGAACAGCGCTGGGCGTTTCAACCTGTCCCGTCGTGCTTATGGCGTCCACATTAAAAGGAGAAGACCAATCGCGACCCAACGTATCGAATAATGGTGCCATAATTCGCAAGGTTCCATTCATCTGGCCGTTCCAATATAAAGACAAATCGTTATCTTTTGCGTCCAACCTTTCGTCATCAACATTCAGTCTTGCATCGCTCTTGTCAATCAGGTCCTTCAGCTCGTCATCGAGCCATCCTTTGCTATCAGATGAGCGCACAGATAAATCTGATGGTGCATTTGGCAAGATGTTTTCTAAAGGCGCGGGTGAGGGAACAAGCATAACCAAATACATGGCTTTGCATCCACGGGCCCCATGAGCATTGTTACCTCCCAAACGAAGGGTGGTATGTGCTGATAGATCTCGTCTGAAAATCGTAAAAACCGCACCCGGTTTAGACCCCGAAATCTTCCAATTTGTAGACTCAAAGGACAATTGAGAAAGCCACCCAGGAAGAGAGCTTGCACGGTCGTCATATGCCAGCATGACTGTGCAGTGACGAGAGACGCTAAAGCTCATTACAAAAGAATTGCCACCGCGCCGATCGCCTTGCGCAGTCTGAATTGCCACGAGTGGAACCGGCGCCAGTGCGGGTGGGAGGCTTTCCAGAGCATAATCGGACGCTTTGCGGTCGACATATAATTGATCACCACGGCTGAAATGAGGAGTCAAAGCATACTGTCGATTGCAAAGCATGCGATCCCTCATAGAGCGCTCAACCTTAATTTGTCGGACATCAAGCTCTTTTGTCCCTTCTTCATCATCCACGCGGCAAATCATGAAAACCATTTGAGCCCCGGAGAGCTCATCCAACTTTGCCCTTGGCGACTTGCCTCTGGGTTTGACAGCGGCTGCAGCCGGATAGCTTTCGTTGTTATCCGTCTCTGAACGACAAAGTCGAGCTGCGTCGTGTTCTTGCTTCGACAATAGTGAAGGTTGCTCACAGTGCATGGTTTTGGCTGTGCTTGAAGTGCTCGTCTCAGATCGTGACAAGTCTATGCTTCGCACATCCGCAGCAAGCGTTGAATGCACGGTGTAATGTGCTGCGGATGCATGTCGGGCAATCTTGCCCAAACGGACAGTGCTGCCTTTAGAATAAAATCGTCGGTGGGGCACATAGCATCTGTGCTGATTCGATGTCAAAAGCACCCCGCTATTGGGAGGAATACGGAAACCTTCGTATGTAAGCCAAGCGGGATACAGCCGCCCCTTACCGCGCTCCTCCTCGCAGTCGTCTCCTGGGCGATTACGGCAGCAAAATGCATAAACGTAGCTGTCCTCTGACACAACAAAGGTCACCATTTCATTTCCATCCTGCAAATCCTGCTGATCACTATTGCTCTGCTTTGCCACCAAGCGCTCGCGCAAAATACACAACACGCCATCGGGCCGCCGCAGTCTCTCCTGCACTGGCGCAGGTAATTCTGTGACACGAATATCTGAGTTTGTAAACAAAGGGAAGCCAGTTTCAAAACATCGGATTACCGTGGCTGGCAGCACTTGGTCCTTGCCGTACGTTTCAATGCGTAATTCGCTGATGAAAAGAGGTGCATTGACTGCCTCGCAGCTTAAGGCATATGGCATCGTCCGCAAGGTCTTGGCTGGACAGCTTATCAGCAAAGGCAAACGTGTAGTTCGCCCGAAGCAACGCCGATGAATGCCATCGGAAATGAAACGACAATTTGCACCCTGAGCCGTCGCCCCTAATGTGGGGGGCGCCGTAGTCGCCTCAAAAGGAAGCGGTGAGTGCCGCTGCGCTGATTCCATTGCATGAGCTTCACCTGTAGTCGCGCCCTCGAACAAGGGTGAGCCTGTACGGCCCCCTCTTTCTTGCAACGGGGTCGGACGATAGCTTAAAGCTAAACCAGTCTTATTTATGATCCAGTAATCTGCGCACAAGGCCAGGCGTCTCGCTCCTTTCAACCGCCAGCGCCTCACGAAACGGGCATCACCGTGGTATTCACTTCCATTTCCACTCTCCATCCACGAAAGCTCCAATCCTTCATTCAATCCGGATTCTCTATCGGCATTAAAGGCGGTACGATTCAAATGAGCCCATGGAGGTATATGGACAGGAAGGGACCAAGGTCCCGGCTGAGCCTCTCCCATCAGACGCACACGGACGTATAAAGATCGATCTAGCTTTACTAGCTCCAAGTTCGTGTGATGCCCGCTCTCAATGCATCCACTCCACACCATGACCATGTTCTCATGGGACTCCCCGACTGGAGTCTTCTCTCCACTTTCATGTACGCCTGTGCTTTCAGCCTTCACCTTGTCCAAATACAATTTCTGTCCTGGCTCTCCAAAGCTTGTGAAAGGCCGATTGCTGGCATATTCAAAATTACTCCGTGAATCATCGCTATCTCCACCCACTCTTGCGTCTGAAGTGGAAGATACCAAAGGCAACAAGTCGAGTGGCAGTGAAAAGATGTCCGAAGCAGGATCAACCGGTCCTTGACGCATCGAGGATGGCGAACCAAACGATAGCGACCTATTATTATGTTTCCTTTCCTTGATATCTTGCATCTGGAAGCGCCTTCCTCGCAGCGGTGTGTGTTCGGGCTGAAATGCTTCGATGTGTACAAGACAAGGCAAGGTGTTACTCAATTGATACGGCGGTAGGATGGCTATGATCCAATCTATAGCCATTTGTGATCTTATGGTTTGAGAGCTTCGGGCTTTTACTGCATCGGGCGTGGAGGGTGATTGAAAATTTTTGGGGGATGCATGTTGCCCTTCCAAATTTGTATCCTCCCCTTCCTTTTGTTTGACTGGATCCTTCGGGTTCCCCGCATCAACTTCGCAGTGCTGAGTAGCAACATTCGCTGCCACAGTCCCAATCACGCGGTGATGCAAAGCTAGTGATCTCTCTTCCAGCCCCCTTGTGCGGCGCAAGGCTTCGTGCGTGCGTGCGTCAAACAAAGCAGGATGAAGTAGAACTCCGGAGTCCTCCAGGCCACTTCCTGGTGACCCGGATACTGCTTCCATATCATCCTGAGCGAGGCGGCGCAAGCTTAGCATGGGCTGCTGCCGCACAATGCTCAAAGGCATGACCATTGCGCCACGGGGCGACAGGAAGGCGCGCACACCATCTCCTCCTCGACCAAGCTTCGTATCCACCACCACACCGGTCATGTTCTTCAGACGAACATTAGTCCGGACTTCAACGTGCAAAGCAGCGTGAGAACCATGGTCCGGCACGTCACCATGTGGCTCTTTCGCATCTACCACCATGAGAATCTTACGGCTCAGGCTAACATCGCCACGCGGCGACTTATGAGATGAGGAGGAATTGTGAAGCTGGTGATGCTGCAAAGCATGGCTGCCAATGTTCCCTCTTTGAGCTGTGCTATTGGATTCGGCCGTCCACATTGGCCACTGTTCGTTCGGATGCACAGGGCGAGTCCGAGCCGACTGCGTCCGTCGATGAGTACGATGATGGTCGACTGGTGTTAAATGATAGGCCTGCGCGCCTGCTAAGCCTATTCCGACGTGCGACACGCGTTGCCAGCCGAGTGGCTCAAGTTCTATGCAATGTTTGCCGCGACGCATTACTCCCGGTAAGACGTACAACTCGTCGTTATTCCAGATCTGATCGAGCTCCAATTCAACTCGGCCTCCTTCTTCAAGTACGACAGTTCGCTCATTCAACGGCGGGGAATTACTGTCGTCAGCTTTCACATACCGTAAATGCTCATTCGACCCGGTGGTCCCTGGTTGTGGCAAAATGAGGACTCGACATCCGTGCGAAGAAGGACTCAGAGAGAGAGGAACACCAAGACGGTTAATTAAAACGACCCGCGCGGCCTTGTGAGCGACATCAGAATTTTTATCAAACGAGCTACGATACCTCCGCAAATCAAATCGCAGAGGTCGCCAGACGTCCCGGATAACGTCCGCCAGACTCGGCGAGATATTGAGATTAAAATATCGCGGAGCCTCAATGCGGACGGTAGTAACGGCTGACCTCAATCGGTTACGCATGAGACATCGACAACCCCATGGTTCAATAACCAGCTCAGGTGCTGTCAAAGCCGGGTTGAAATAGGAAGCGTCTAATGATGAGAGTCCAAGGTCCCCTTCTAAGCGATCAGTGCGACCAAGTCTCAACCAGTCGGCCTCCTCCAAAAGCGGGCGTTCGAAGGAGACGTTGACGGTGATGGCCTCTGCCCGAATCGCTAGCTTGGAGGTTAAATCACGTGATTTTCTGGAGTCAAGGAGTCCCAGGTACACTCGAGGGCAGGAAAAATGGATGTTATGTTCCATATGTAATTTTGGTTTCAGTTCCGATCTAATATCAGCTTCTGCAGTTTTGGTAATATACTTACGCGTACTGTCCCTTGCAATAGCGCTTCGAAGTGGGGTAAGTCGAGCACCACCAACACCGAGAGCAGCAAAGAGGTGATCATGTAAAGGCTGTCCCCCAAAAAATGCTGGGCTGTGTTCTTGAAGAAGCCAACGTCCAGGCAGGAGCGAAGCCGGAGTAGTCTCTGAAGCTCCTTTTTCGGTGCCTATTAAGATGAAATAATTGAAAAACTCCAGACCACGTTTATACCATCCTTTTTGAGCGGCGTATCCTTCGTTGCCGCCCAGCACAATCCGACATGGGGTCGACGTTGTCAACATTAAAACGCGATGTGTGGCCATCGTTGTCCGCACAAATAGATTACTGTCGCGAAAGCCAGCCTCCATCAACCAAGCGGGAATCTTGGGAATAGCTCGGTCGTAACACAAATAGAGTGTTGCCGCCTGGCTCACATGGAAGCTCACCACGCGTGAACCTCGAAGTTTGCGGTCTTTGTGCGGTGTCCGAAGTCCAGTTAGTATCTGGCTCGCTAACATGTAAGGCAACGCCACCAGTTCTACTTTTATGTCGCTGTACACACTATCCCCTACTGATACCGGTGCGCTCATCACCTCGTACCCGTCGCGTTCCACCCCCCGCAATAATGGTAGCTTATGAATGGCGGGAACGATAATGAGGCCCCAGGCATCCTTTGCGATTTTGTAATTCTGGAGTGCACGCACGAGCATGCCTTGAAGAGCTGCAAATGCCTGGCTCGGACTTTGCCCAGGCTCCGCACGGGTCTTCGAACCCACGTTGCCACGTCGTTCCCCCAACTCGCGCTCAACTAATTCCCAGAATAAGGCCAAAGGATCGGCCGGATCTCCTTCCAAACTAGCAAGGTACGCGCCTAACGGGTGGCGCGCGGATGTTGTGCCAGCTGTTGAGGAGCCAGTATAACATGTGAAACTGAGATACGACGAGGGCAGCCCTGGAAACACTTTAAGAGCCACACACGTAGACGCGTATTCGCAACAGCGAGCCCTATCAAAAAGCCAGCCCGCATGTTCAGAACTGTAAATGTGTACCGATCCTATCAAAGCCTCCCGCAGCCCTGGCCATGATATCGCCTGGTCGCTAGCTCGCGTTCCTTTTTCCACTTGCCTATCCCAGTCCATGTTATGCAAGAGATGCTCGATCTGCTCACAGGCCTCTGAACGTGTCAAACACAAATGAGCAGCCACCTGATGTAGCAATCTTACCAATTCACTACGTGTGAGCCGTCCATCGTTATCTTGATCAACCTCCTTAAAAATTCCGTAAATCGTTCGCTTCCACCATCGCTCTCTTGCGTCGCCCTCAATGCCCTCTCTCAATTGATTCGTGCTGCTAGTCCGCGACAGGCGTCTCGTTAAAGCGCTGTTTTCCGCGGTGTCATCGACACTTGGTGCAGAACGGACAATTGACAAGTTTCGAAAGCTCTGCAACATGGCCAACAGCACAGCCCAATCCACATCCGTGCCATGAATTTCCAAGGCAGAAAAGTGTAAGGAGATTTTTTGTGTGACAGCAGCTTCTGGCTCGATGACAAACAATTGGCGTCGCAAAACCTGTAGAGCCTGGACAAATCTTGGAGATTGCTTTGTCCCCACTCTCTCGCCGTGATCAAATATGCTGGAACCACCCCGGAAACTGTCAATCCAATCAACACTCACGCGCACCTCGCACAGAACGGTGCCTTTCGTGTCCTTGAGAGGCAGAAGACCCCGATGATTTCCCTCACGGCCGACTGCAAGCATCGCTTGCGCTCGTATTCGCTCGTGAACCCTGCCTTCAAAAGTCTTTAGCTCCAAACACAAGACCACATTTTTCCCCTCTGCGGCAAACACCATCTCGTGCTCTATAATTTCATCGGGCAAGCCTGAAAGTTGTTCAGTTTGACTATGGAAATCACCCAGGCTCACCTGGAGGAAAGGTCGGGCATCTCTTCCTACCTCTTCCGCGAGTGTTAGCAAATGTCGAATCTCATGCATGGTGACGGATAAAAGCCGTAAACCCATCCGAACATGTGCTTGTAAATGCCCTTCAAGACCCTCCCAGGCACCCAACCCGATAAGCGAGACATCTCGCATCACCTTGTAACCTGCGACGACTCCCTGCGCCTTTGCCGCGTTCTCGTCCTCTCCGTCATCATCTTCGTCAAGAGGAACGTCGAGGAGAAGGGTCCCAGTCGCCAAGATGGGCCACCCTTCCTCTTCCTCTTCCAATTTGGTAGAGCCCAGATTCACTACCTCAAATAGCACTTCCACGTCGCCCTTCGCACTCATGTCCGCGGTGACAAATTCGTGAGCTAGTTCAAAGGCCGCATTCCATGTAAAAGTCGGGGATGCTTTCGTTGATGAGGCATGAAACTGTGATCTGAGTCCCGTATTTGTTGCTCTGGGCTTGCGGTAATTGCTGCCAACTTCACCGCTAAAATTCTTTACCACGTGGGTCTCATTCCCACAGCGAACGACGAGGCCTAGATTGCTCAGTCCACAAAACTTCTCGATGACTATCGGAGTCCCTCTAAGCTCTTCGCCTGCCTTTGCTCTCATCCCGTCCTCCACCCAGAAATGGACACGCTTGGCATTCAACGATACACAGCGTGGAATGCGGATCTCCGCGTCCCAAGGACTTCGAGACCCTTCGGTTATGGCGCGCCGGCGGCGTGTCGGAGATACTTGGCACATCAGCCCTCCTTCTTCTTGAGTATCTTGTCCAGATCCAGAGAGTGCGGCAGGTGCCATGCCTGTCGACGAATTGAATATCCGTCGAGGTTCAAGAGAATAGTAAAGGGAGGCGGACAGTTGCTCCAAGACATTGCGATGAGCCCGCCACAGACCTGCTCCGTTTAGACCTTCGTGAACAGCCAACGGAACACACCCTGGAAGTGCCTCTAATGGTAACCATCGGTTGTCTTTGTCCGTCAGGGCAGGCATCGCAGATAACGATTGCACTTCGACGTCGAAAGACTCCCCCATCCCAGGTTTGCAAGATATTAGTGCCGTCAGCGACACTTGAGCCGCTAACATCGCACTCTCTCGATCCTCCGGATTGGCAATCAAAAGCACTTCGCAGGTCTTCAAGCTCAGAGAATAGTGCAAAAACCATCCCTCCAGCAATTGAGGCACAGCGGCGACCACGCTCGCCGCCTTGACATCCTCGTGTGTAGCTGGCACAGCGCGGTTTTCAACGGGCGTGGACGGCAGGGTAGAAAGGAGGATATTCTCACCTTTGAAGCCTGGCAGGCCCCTCCGGGTGAGCCTGTCTTCGGCCAAACGTTTGGCCTCCCAGTCCCAGAAGGCCGCAAAATCTGTGTCAGTTGTCCACAATTGAACGTCGGGAATTCGAAATGGGTCGATGACGGCTTGCACAATAGCGAAAATGCGCGGCGTGTAGCCTGCCAATCGACATTCTTCAAAGTGTAAGGATTCATGCCTCCTGCCAGAGCTCCATAGGCGCAGGCTCCAACGAACTTGCGGCGGTGTGGTTGTGGCTGTTGGATTAAGGTATACGGCATCGTGGGGACGGTCGTGCGGGCCACAGAGTAAGAAAGGAGTGACATGGTTCAACGCTCTTTCTGCTGCGTTCACGAAACAAAATCTTTGCAGGTCCGCCGCCATCGCAAACCACCCATGATCCGGTTCCTCCTGCAAGCCGTCTTCACCGACAGCAAGTCCTTCCGGGCCCGTGGCGAGAAGGATGCGGCAGTGACCCGACAAGGAGGCCGCGTGCACCGTGACTTCCAAGGGCCCATCGAAGTTCAGTGGCGCGGCAAGATGTCCGTTTGCTCGTCGAACGCCATGCCACTCGATCTGTCCCATCATCAGTTATGAGGATTTTGTCGTTATGCCTGAAATTTGATGAAAGGAGGGCTTAATCCCTGCCACACTTACCTCAATATCTTCAATCCGCACATTTTCCAGAAGAATCTCCCGAATGCTCTTATTTTCGTGAGTATATTGGGCCCGGGCATGCGCCAAACAGAGTGCAAGAGCTGAAAACTCCGCTACTACGGGTTCGAATTCATCAATTCTTAATTCTTCTTCCACGCTGGACGAGCTCCTTGCTGCGACCTCTGACAGCTCCCAACCGTCAACTATTCTTCTTGCCGTTGTCATCAGTCCATGCTTATTCCATTCCCGAGCCTGGCATCGAAGATGAACGATTTCCGCGTAGTGCATCACTTCTTCTAAAGCCGCAAGATTTTGACGTAATTCACGTCGTTCGCCGGCTCTGGGATGCGACGAGACTGGATGCTTTCTGTCCGGCAAAGCGTGTTCTGATGTATATTGCAGAGCAGTATTTTTCGTCTGATGCATTTGGAGTTGACGATCTAAAAACATGTAGTAGTCTCTTTCCTCCTCACGCAGCCGCCGACAGCCTTCCTCACGATGCTTTTGTATCAGGGCAGCACGCCAGGCCCTGTAGGCCCCGCCGTAGAAGACATGCAAGAGATGAAAGACGAAATGATGCACCTGTGCTGGCTGCAGGTGTCCCTTTAAACCAGCCACAACCCCGCTTATGGTCACACGGCGTTTCTTCCCTCCCGGTGTCAGACCCGAGGCCCAGAGAACGGAGCCCAGGTCGGGGATCGCAACCTGCGTGACGACGCTCCTTATCGCACACACCTCCGCATGTGGTGGCTCTTTCCCCTCTTCTTCCAAGTTTTGAAATGAAAGCGCTTGGCTACCGAGTCCTGGAATCGTGGCGGATGCATGTCCAGCGGCCAAAATCGGGTCCACATAAAGGACTGCCTGCTCCACTTCGACACAACGACGAAGTGCGCCGCTGTCGGAATCAATACCATGCATGGGCCGACAAGACAGACGTAAGACGCGCAGACCCATGCAGCTGACTGAGCGGGAGTCGTTCACACGTAAATGTACGTTGTCAAGGTCCAAGCGGAGGCCTGATAGAAGATGGTCGAGCCATCGTAACTTTTGGGAGATAGGTGTCGGGACTGGTCGAGAAGACACACCCGGACGTTGCAAGCAATAATTTTCCACCAAAAAAGAGCTTAGATCAGCTTCTTGTCGTTTAAAAGCCACAGCTTTGCGTAACATGTCCGCTTCATCCCATTCCTCGACATGGGTCATGCGCCCGACCGCGCTGATCCCTTGAAGCTGCACGCGCCAGTTGCGTATTTTAAAAGCTTCCCTCCATGGAAGCGACACACAAATTACATGCAATGTTATAGCTTCTATTTGTAGAGGTAAAGGCCCCTGTCGCATGGCACCGTTGATTGTACGCAGCAAAAGCGAGGAGGTGCTCCACTTGGTATTCCAAAGCCCCAGGCTGATTTCCGGCCACAGCGACACGTCCAAGTACAGCCATTTCTTCTTCTTGCTTTTTTCTCGCCAATACCAGCAGAATATTATTATCCCCACCAAGCTGCCAACCCTGAATAGGGTCAGCAGCAGCCCCCCAATCGAAATTGAAATTGACATGGCCGGCGGAGTTGCATCAACCTCTCAGCCCCGCCCCGTCCCTCCTGACTCTGCCTGTGACGCCAAGCTCTGCGGCCTGCGTGCAAGGGACAGAATGAGCAAGCAGAGAGCACCTTCAGCAGCGCGTAAACAAAATGCTTTGTCCGGTTCAAGCGGTGTTGCAGCCCATGTCCTAACTCTAGTTTAGGAGTGGGAGGGCGGGCTCGAGTCGCTGGTCTCGCTATCGCTTCACACCAGGGGCCCAACCCGCAAGTGCCACGGCTCACGCCAGTACCCCCCGTAAATCATTCACAGGAGGACGCCGGAGAGGTTGAGGCGTCGCGTCGGAAGGGAAGAAGGAGACGACAGGCCTGTCCGCCAGCCATATCATCGAAATCACCGCTTATTGCGTGCATTTCTCATTTCGATCCACCATAGAAGCTGCCGAGGGAACGTCACGTGCTAGACCGCTCTATGTCTGAGAATGGCGCGGGGGCAAAATCAAGCAAGTGTGACATCGCACAAAAGATAAAAGTGATCCAAGCCCTGATTGTACAGAATCCCGTACCACTCGATGAGTTGCGAAGTTTGGTGAGAACTTACAAGGCTACGGCATCATGCGCTAACCTACCCTGTCCCCTCTGTCCTGAACTTATCAAACAGTGTTCTTTGCCACATTTGACCCTTACTTCTTTACCATACTCAAACAACACCAGGCTCTGTCCTCTGATGGGGGTTTCATCTCCAACGATCTCCGACAGGTGATTTGGCCAAAGCTTTTAGGGTTTAACCGCTTCGAGCTGCGACCTCCTTTTCAAAATTATGTGGCTCGTAATCAGTGGAGTGACCAGATCAGCCGTGATGTGGCTCGTTCTCTATGGCATTACCGTCTGCCTCAGGCGAAAAAACGAAAGCGCGGAGGCAGGAGGCGTCTTTTGGCTGACGTAAGAGAAAAACAAATAAACGTAGTGGGGAGACGGTTAGATCAGACCTGATTGCTCAATATTGAGGTTGGATAGTGAAACGAAAGTCTTGTTGACTGAACAAGCCTTTGTAATGTCCTCGACCCTCTCACAGATGGTGAACGCGCTGATGGCCAAGGACTCTACTCTGCATTACTACCAAGGCCTCCACGATGTCTTCTCCGTCTTCGTCCTGGTGCTGACCGAGGACCCCGACCTCTGCTTTGCCGTCGCAGAGCGAGTGGCCCTCTTCTTCATGGGCGACTTTACTCGACGGTCAGATTTTTCCGTCCTGATCCCGCTGCTCGATCTCTTGATTCCCCTGATCGAGGCCTTCGACGCCGACGTCGGGAGCTGCCTGCGTGCCTGTGGCCTCCACGCCTACGTGTGCCTGCCCTGGGTCATCGCCTGGTGGGCCCATGACTGCCACGATCTAGCCATGATCGCCCGGCTTTTCGACGCTTTTTTGTCAGCCCCTCCTCTATTCCCGATCTACGTGGCCGCAGCTCTCATCTTGGAGGGTAAGTCCGATCTTTTTGCCCTGGAGAGCCGAGACTTCTCCGCCGTCCATCGTTTCCTCTCCCGCCTTCCATCCCAGCCTGATTTACCTGTGGAAGCAATCCTTGCGCGGGCGCATGGCATGCTGCAGGCTTTCCCTCCCGCCAAGCTGGTACAATCGCAAGGTAGCCCTTTCTTGCGGGAGCTGGCTCGGTCCCGAGAAGTGCACGGGCTGAACTTCCCTCCTCCGTGGTACCAGCGGGAAGCACTTCCGGATTGGATCCTTTTAGAAAACCGGCGGCGGCGAGATAAAAGGGTGGTACGCAGCAAACACACGCGGGAGCGGCGTCGGCAAGCGCACCTTGCGGGGGTGTCGATGCCTGCGCCGCCAGCGAAGAGCCCACCAGAGGGGCCTAGGGCGTTCGGTGATCGATTTTGGACCTATGTCTCCCCGTCAGCGTCCTTCGCGTCAACATTGGTAGCTTGTGCCGCTTTAGTGGGGTGCATGGCAGTCATCCTCAAGCTGAGCGAACGTAAGCCAACGGGAAGTACAAGCTGAGAAATTGTATACCGTTCGTCTTTTGAATAAGCAAAGCTCACTTTGAAATGCATCTCATGAGGTGGAAAGAATAAACATCGTATGTCATCGGCGCAGGTGCACATCACAGCATTTTCTTTTCGGAAGCGTGATTACTTATGGCAAATGGAGCCCCATGGAAAGTGAAGCGTTAATGGTTAAGATGAAATGCTCGAGTGCGGGTCCTTCAAAACGGAAGCCCGGAGGAATCCTAGTTCTGTGTCAGGAAGTCATTCAAGACATCAGTAACAAACATGGCGCCTGGAGCATGAGTGATGGCGATTCCTGGTAATCTACAATCCAGAATCACATTCTGGGGGGTGACACCACAAGCAAAAAAGACAGGCACTTCGTCTGATGCGATCGACACAGCATCACCGTAGTCTGGCTGGCCTAGATCGATAATGCCTATCGCTGCAGGATCACCTGTATGAATGGGTCCTCCATGTACAGCCTTCATGCGTGATGTGACCTCTGAAACCCTGCCTAATTGCTCTGGGCGATAGGGGCGCATGGACACAACCATATTTCCTTGAAACGGGCCAGCAGGACGGCATGGAATGTTCGTCTTGTACATTGGTACATTCTTGCCTTCTTCAAGGTGACGCACAGAGAGATTGGCTTTCACCAAAGCTTCTTCGAAGGAGAAGGAACATCCCAAAAAGAAGACCACGAAGTCATCTCGCCAGTAGTCAGTGACGTCATCGGCTTCTTTGAGCAGTTTCCCGTTTTGCCACACTGTATAGTTTCGAGGAAGGAAAAACATCAGTTTGATGGCGTTCAGAAACTTACTCTTTGGCATTCCTTTTGCTTCACCCATGGTGCCGTAACAAGCCGAGAGTAAGCGTGTCATGAATCTTAGCATCCTTTACTGCCATTCAACGTTATTTGACGCACCTCGGTACATTGGGAGATCTGTTCGCACGTCGGCTCCGTCATTCGCCAACCACGTGGGTGGATGGGGACTGCCAGGATCTGTAATATCCAGCAGCGGGCAAGGCTTCGGATTGCGGATGCAGAAGGTCATGAATTCAAGAGCGTGTTCTATCGGGAGGATGACGAGGTTGGCTTGCACGAATCCAGGGCAGCAACCTGCCGTGGTGCCTGTGTGGCGCCCCCCCCGAATTTTCTGGCGTAATGCCGCTGGAGTATCAAACGCATTTGGTGTTTGCATAATCATCCACTCGCTCTCTCACATTACGAGAAGTGTCATCCAGGCGTGTCGCTCTCTGTGTGTTGCAGTAGCCCGAGCTCAATTAGTGAAGCTACGACAAGCGCACGCGATTTATGGACAAAAAGGTAAAATGTCATAATGGCTAATGGGTTAAGTTCTGGGCCCAGTCGTGGACATCAAAATCTCTCTCTTTCATGTAATTCCAGCTTAGCCGACCCAGGTTGGGTATTCGATACTCGCCGTCTTATCGGAAGGAGCGGATTGATTTTAAATATCAATTTCAAACTTTCAACGGTTCATACCCTTTATCCTCGATCTGTTCACAAACTCCTACATTTGCGCATATAGTTGGGGGCATGACAGATTAAATTTTATAAATATCATTATTAAATTCTTATGTAGGTGTGATGGAGTTCTTGACCAAGCGTAGCAGGGCTGTTCGCGACTGTTTTCGTTCTGAGGCTCCTTCCACTGTCAAGCCGAGGGGTGCATGTGGCCCTTCTTTTGCAATTCAGTCAGCCGCTATGACAGGACCCCTGTCACCCACCAGGTACATCTTTCTTAATATTTCAGAGCGACGCACAGCTTTCTCTTTGTGCCAGAAATACAGCTCATACATGTGTCACACTGCACAGCCTTGGAGCCGCGACAAATATTGAGCCTTCAGCCATCGAGGGCCGAAATGCTACGCTCGCTTTCGAGAAGGTCGATTTGCAGTGGATAAATATCAACTATACTGTCAAAGATGGAAAGAAAGGGTGCACAAGCAAGAAGGTATGTGCTGAAAAATGGCTGCGCGATGATTCTCATTTTACAAATCGTATCAACCTCTTCGTACCCTGCAGCTACGCAACTTGTCGATTCGTCTTATGGGCATTCCTTTTCGCGCTACTAAAAATCCTCATTGTTTCAATCCCTATAGGTTCTTACATGGCAGTCTGGAAGAGCGAGGAGCGGAGAAATTCTAGCCATTATGGGACCATCAGGTTAGTGCCGAGCACGTGTGGCAACAAGAGAGACAAAATTATCGTGACATCACATAATCTAAACTATTGAATGATATAATTTTGAATAAGGTTCTGGCAAAACCAGTCTTCTAAATGCACTTGCAGGTAAGCATTGAGGGATTTCAGATTTTATACTTCATATTCCGTAATCATGCGCTCAGAAAGAACTTCATGACGGATGATGAGCCAGTGGACCTGCTACACCTTGCAACCCTGTATATGCGTCTTCCAGCGTTGTTGCATCATGTCGGATCACTCTTCCTACTAATAGGTCGCATTCTCTATGCCAAAGAGGCGTCACTTTCTGGATTGGTGCTTACAAATGGTCAACCCCGGAATGGCAGCGACTTCAAACGAATTTCAGCCTACGTCACTCAAGATGACGTTCTATATGCTTTTTTGACTGTATGGGAGACTATCTGGCTATCTGCTCAGCTTCATCTTCCCCCAACGATCTCACATGAGGAGAAGAAAAGGTAAGGGGGGGAACTTGTAGAAGAATTGCTGATCAAACTACCTTTGTTGTCTTCCTGTCAAGAATGCGATGAAAAACGAACAAGATAGATATCTCGATATTCAGTGAGCTATACTCAGCATTATTGAAACCCCATTCATCACTTCATTTTATCTTCAGAGAAGTTGATGCAATTATACAAGAACTGGGCCTGGTCAAAGCACAACAAACAATTATTGGCAACGAACGCACACGCGGTGTGAGCGGGGGAGAGCGACGGGTACGTGACTTCTTACTTGTCTGTTCTAATCGACCAAGCATTCTTAATAAACTTACTCGATTCAAATTTTGCAGAGGGTCATGATTGCTGTGGAGCTCATATCTGGGCCTTCCATCATATTTTTAGATGGTAAGATTTGAGTGGCAGCGCGCATTCTTAAAATTGGACACAAATATTCATCGCTCTTCGGCACCACAAACCGATAACAGAACCGACGAGTGGGTTAGATAGCTTCCAAGCGCAATCCGTCGTGTCCGCACTCAAGACTCTCGCCGAAGAAGGCCGAACGATAGTTACAGTCATCCATCAACCGCGCTCGTCTATCTTTCAGGTACATAACAACAGCATTTCATGTCTTTGCAAAGGCGCATTCTCTTGAGTAAGTTCCATTTGGAGGCACTCGCGTTCATCTGAGCCGTTTCTTCACCAAAAAAAAGATGTTTGACCGGCTGCACCTGCTCTCTGATGGCCGTACAATCTATTTTGGTGAGACTGGGCCAGCTGTCAAGTATTTCGAAGATATTGGGTGGAAGTGTCCTCCGCTGTGGAACGCTGCCGATTTTCTCTTGGATCTAATTGCTACAGTAAGTTACAAAGTAGAATAGGTGTCTGCCTTGATTATGATAATCTAATAATGAGGAACGTGTCGTGCGTGAGACCTTCGTTTTCATAGTCCTCTTTTTCCTTTTTGGACACCAGGATTATCGATCAGCAAAAGCAGAGAAAGATAGCAAGGAGCGAGTCGCTGCACTTTATCAGAAGAATCTCGAGAGGGAACAGACTTGTGTGTGCACCCCAACGCAAAATTTGGATGCGTTCGTCCCTGCACCGCTACTTCATTCTGGCACCACGGTAGGTTTTTTAATTGGTAATTGATACATATTATGTATCCATCGTACCATGGAATTTATTGATCGATATTCCCAAATCATGCGCACACACAAGAATCGGATAGAAAGCTCATTCACGAGTGGTGTATTCGGTAAGAGCCGGAAGGGATCGACATGGGCACAGCAATTTATCCTTTTGGCGTGGCGCTCTGCTCGCGACTCGCTGCGAAATACCGAAGTGATTGTGGCCAAGTTTGCAATAAGCGCACTGCTAGGAACTTTAGTAGGAGCCATGTATTCAAATATAGGTAATGGGCAGCAGTCGATCTACGACCGCAAGGGCGTTCTTTTCTTCGTCACCATCAATCAAGCGTTTGGGCTCATCACCACCGTGTGTGGCACTTTTCCAAAAGAGCGCAAAATTGTCCTGAGAGAACGGGCCTGCAATAGCTACCACATTTCTGCCTACTATCTCGCAAAGGTGAGCAGACATTTTGATTCAGGACAAGAAGGGTCGACTGAAGAATGAGAGCCGCTGGTCGTGCACATCGTACATTTAGTGTCGTGATACACACGATGATTGTCATCTACTCATGCATCCTTCTCGTTCATTTCGAAATTGATCGATGCAACATGAATGAGACTGACAGATGTCATATCCATTTTTCTTTTCTGAAACAATACTATCGCAGTTCTTTAGCGAGTTACCGTTTCATCTCATCAGCCCTTTAGTATTGGGAACGATTGTCTATTGGATGGCCCATCTACGACCGGAGTTTGGACGTTTTATGGCATTTATGGGCATCATAACATTGGAATCTATTGCTGCAGTCGCCCTAGGCATGGCGATTAGTTCAGTCTCCTCGTCCGCTGAAGTGGCAACCATCCTGGCCAATCCTATCTCGGTTGTCATGCTTATCTCAGGCGGGTTCTACATAAGCATACAGTCCTTACCGGCAGCAGCCCAGTGGGTGGCTGACTTGTCGCTGATGAAATGGTCCTTTCAAGCCCTTGTGGTGAACGAGTTCGAAGGCACGACGCTAACGTGTACAGAGCAAGACAGACACTGCCTTGCAACAGGCGCCGAAGCCATTGCAAATATCGGTTTCGCGGGAAGCACAGTGTGGGATGGAGCAGCAGGCTTAATTATTCTTACACTCGCACTAAATTTCATAGCCTACACAATAATGCGGTACAACAAGCCCCGATATCAAAGCTTGCTCGCTGCAACAACCGCATTTCCTACAGATGGTCCAGAGACAGACTAAAATACAAGCAAGACTCGCTAAAGGTACGTGGATATAGAGGACAGAGCCATCTTTAAAAATCAAAGAAATGAATCCGTTATGATCCGTCGAAGTAAGCTCCCAGCTGCTCGGGATTTATGGTAATTCTCTCGCCCTTTCCGGGCTTTACTTTCATGACCGCCCCTTTCTACTGCGCCCGACTCTCCTTTGTATTTCGTGCCTTCTGATATAAGCCCCCAAACCTCTCGCGCACTTGATCGCGACGTATATGCAACTGCCTGAAATAAAGCCGTCAAGATGGAAATTGTGACCAATGCCATCGTTCGTACTTCGGAGCATAAATTCGTTTTGTACAGCACCCCGAATGCTCAATGCATTGTAACCTATGATGAGGATGTAAATTGCTCATGAGTTAGTAAAATGAAGAGTCTTACCAAGTCAAATACTTGTCAACGCACTTTCGCATGAAGCAGTTCATTTACGCAACCCCCCCCCCCAAAAAGGCTGGACCCTTTTCACACTGGAAGCCTCTACAAACCCATGCTTACAAAGTGCAAAACATCGTAGAGCAAGCCGTTTGCGAGTTGATGTCGCAACGCTGCCATATTCTCGAATGCAGCTCCACACGTCGCGCATCCACAGCCAAGCTTCCTCAACCTCTATCATTGCCAAGGCACCAACCATTCCAAAAATGCCAGCACTGGCACCACGATATTGCACGAATTGGCTGAAAAAATGACCTGTAGATTCCGCAATTTTGTTTGCTTGACTGTTGTACCATCCGTGCAGGCGAATCCAAGAGGATGGGAAAGGATTCCGGGGCACAAAGGACTTTGCCATTGGCATGAGTTGAAGCTCATTCTTTCGGGTGGTCAAATATGCCGAAAGACCCGCGCTCGAAAAGAAGATGGTGTAGAACTCCAAGGCGGTAGAGGTGTGATTGTACACATTCATGCCGGCGAAGGTCAGCGAGAAGAGATTGTTGAGAAGGTGAGAAACATCTTGGTGCGAGAAACAGTACGTCAATATTGTCCACCATTTTCCTTCGTTCCATGCTGCCCGGGAAAAAACTAGATGCTCATGGGCAAATTTTGAAGTGACAAGGCCCCAAGAATATATCTCGCGCAGCCACTCAGGCAGTTCGCGCGCGTCCTCCACGGGCACCACTAGGAAAGCAGCGACTAAAGGCAGGATTGTTTCGACATATCCTCCCCATGTTTTGGGGAATGACGAATTTTGGGCGGGTGACGAAGCAGCTGGCATTTTCTAACTCATTTTTGGTACAAGTGCCGGGTAGGTAAATCCCTGTTTTTCATACTTAGCATGTTAATGGGGAAGGAGTAAACGCACTCCCTGGAAGTCCTCGCTTTACGCAAGCACGCACCACTCTACTTTGAATGCTTACCCTTTTCAGCTGTATATATGAGATCCAAGCAACAATTACAAATTCGAAAAGCATTAGACGTCGATACACAAAACGCATTCATCGATAGGAACGATTGCCGTACGACGACAATGTCTACAATGCCTAAAAAGTTGCCCCCCCACCCTTCGCTAGCGTCAGGCTCGCTCACACCGAAATAAAATAATGGGCCACCGACAAGGCGAGCACAACAAGATATGACAGCATGGAGAGCGTTTCAGGTGAGTTAGCTCCCTTCCAAACATGAATGGTACATTTATGCTTCGCATTTCAAAAGAGTTGTCATCGGAGCTACTGATAGGAGAGCCAGATACCTTTTCTTCTCTTGAACGGCCGTTGGTCGGCAACGTCTCTTGCGACGACACGACCTTTAAGATGAATGTCATTTTTGGGGCACAATTTCAAGATAATACATATCAAGCACGGTTGGGTTAGAACAATGTAAGAATTACAGCATTAATATGAGTGTTGCGACCTAAAAGGGCCGTTCTTCAACGACGCACGGACACGGTTTGATCGGCATGTCGCAGCCAAGGCGCATTATTTCCCTTTCAAGGAAGGCGTTTCGTTTTTCTAGTGTGTAAGTCTGTAGAACGCCGTCTTTACCTAACAGACCATGACGCTAGTATCAATGTTATATTATGCATGTCGCACAAGAGCATATTTGAGGGGCGAGTGCCGTGTGCGACGTAAATGTGGTAAATCTCACCGTCTCTACTGCCAGCATTTCTTCCCAGCATAAATATGAAGTAAGTAGATTAAGCTTCATCTACGATATTACAACTATAACGCATTTTGAGTGTGATGGCCTTCATCAAATTGCACGTCGTGCTCGATGCAGTTGACCGTAAAGTGCGAATTTCATTCACCATCTAAGTCCTGCACCCCCTCGTTGGAACCCCCCCCAGATATTTACATTATATCAATGCACTCCGCATAAAGTCCGTATATCAATTTAGAAAGTTTTTGTAGCATGAACGTCGGAAGGATATCTAATTCCTTCACTCTCTCCTTGAAGATTGTAACTTGCAGCCACCATCGTGCCTGGCACAACTCTAAAAGAATACGCATGTAGAAGATCATAGAAATCGTTTTTACACAATGCTCAAATTTGTTTCCACCCATCCTTTATGTACTTTTTCTCAACATTCTTCATGGCTTTGATGAGTACAGGCTTCAGAGATAGTGAAGCTTACACTCCTGTATCCAATGGTCAATACTTTTTTTAGGACATCAGAGCCCTAAATTGTTTTGACAAGAATCTATTGCATCTACGTGTGACAAAAATTAATGAAATTATAACTGTAGTAGCAAAAAATGTTTGATCAAGTAACGGACAGAATTATCCTGGGATAGGAGGTTGAGGTATCGTCATAGTCAAGTTCTTGTGTGAGCGACCAGGATATGCACAAAAGCCATCGAGGCACTGAAGGCCATACGGAACACATGCCTATGCGTGGAAATAATCCTCATTAACGACACGAGCTGCGGTTTGGAGAGATATCACCCGTGGCGACGGCTCCTGTGGGCGGCCCTGGGGCGCTCTGTTCCAACCTCCCCCCTCCGAAAGCGTTGTCAAACTTTTCTCGACAAACATAACATGCAGCCGCACCCTTGATGTTATGATCATACTTTGCGCTAATCAAGTTTCACGTATAGAAATTTGACCTTGCGTGGATCCCTCGATACTTTCGTCTTCCATAATAGTTCGCATGGCGGTCAGGAAGAAGCGTGTCCGTAGGGGCATGAAACCACGCCTGCCACCGCGGTTCCCTCAAGCTACTTATCACGGACAACACCGACAACAAGAAGATAGCATGAATGTAACTTCAGCTGTCATGAACAGGCTAAAGCTAAGTGGTGACAAATCCTTAGCGTCCCCTTCGTCAAGCACTTCCCCGAGGTCTGCGTCCGCTTCTCCCTTCTCGTCATCCGTTGCGTCTTCTCACTCTTCCTCCTATTATTCGTCAACCGAAGACGACGAAGGAGAGGAAGGGTATAGACCAGGCGGGTATCATCGTGTGCAGATCGGCGATGTCTATAACAAGGGGCGCTACTTGGTCGTGAAGAAGCTAGGGTGGGGTCATTTCTCCACGGTCTGGCTTGCACGCGATTTGCATGTTTTGAAGGCCGCGAGGCAAACTGATCAAGGCAAATTAAAGGAAACTTCCACACAGGAAGAATATGTGGCGCTGAAGGTACAGAAAAGTGCACAGCACTACCGAGAAGCGGCGTACGATGAGATCGAGCTGCTGACTGCTGTAAATAGTGCTGGGATGCTTTTGGAGGGACATGATTCCAAAGATGACAGCCGGCGCGTGGTTCGATTATTGGAGCATTTTGAGATTCGAGGCCCGAATGGGCGCCACGTGTGTATGGCCTTCGAGGTTCTAGGCTGCAACCTACTGTCTGTGATCAAGCAGACAGAGTATCGCGGTCTCCCTCTCCCGCTAGTGAAAAGCATAGCGCGACAAGTTTGCCAAGGTTTGGATTTTCTACACCGCCGTTGCCGTATCATCCACACAGATCTTAAGCCAGAGAACATTTTGATCGAGCTGCCACTGCAGCTGGGGCCGGAGGAGAGGGCCGTGCGGCCGGGTCGGGGGCTGGCGTATGCGGGTTCCCCTACAGGCGAGAATGGGAAGTCGTCAGGGCGCAAAGGAGCGGCCGAGACAAAAGGCGTGGGTGAGATAAAGTCGGAGGGTGGAGTTGACTTATCGAACTTGGCGCCTGAGGAGAAGAAAAGAATGAAAAAGAAGCTGCAGAAGAAACGGCAGAAAGCCCGGAAGAAAGGACTGTCGATGATGACGGAGGAAGGATGGAGCGAGGAAGAAAGAAATGGACATGCGGGTAGAGAGAGCATTAAGAGCGGTGATGCAAGCTCTTGCGACCAGGAGGACAGGGCGATGAAAGGGGAAGCGATGGGGGACGGCGTAGAGGGGCAAGGCAGGGGCTTTGCCGAGCCTGTACTACCGCCTGGAAGCTGCTCAGGGGAGGAGGATTGGAGAAGGCTGCTTCGGTACAACGAAGAGCCTTGTCGCTCCAATATTTATGGCCCAGAGCAGGCTCCTTCTGTGTCTTTGCCCGCATCACGCTCAAAGACAGTCGGGGAGATAAGCGAGCTGCCGAGCCCACACTTTTCTGACGCGAGACTGGAAGTGTTGCCCCAGGAGGCATGGTCGGACTCACAAGAAAGGAGAAAGGTCACGATGGTAGTGTCGGCTGACAAACTGCAACGCGCTTTTGCCATGGAAGACGCGAGATGGCAAGAGGCCTGGGGTCACAAGGGGGCTTCGTGTCCGGAGAAGGGAGATGCAGTGATACGGGGATGGCACTTCTGCTTTCACACGCGCTCGCACCCGGTAAATGGTGAAACAGAAGACATGATAGCGGATAAAGTCGCTTTTTGGGTCGAACCTCTTGACGAGAAGGTAGACTTGCCGGCCTTGAAAATGGCTTTTCTGCGATTCCAGGACGAAGATGGGAGGCGAGACACCGCCGCTGGCTGTGCTCATACGGGCGATTTGTTTGAAAATGATGGGCAAAAAAGGTGGAATGTGCATTACAGTACAATGCACACAGGAGTGGTGCTGGAATTTCTGGAGCACCGTGTCCCGGGACTGAGATTTTTAAGCATCCTCCCTGAGGCCTTTCCATCTCTGACATGCGGTTTGAGCGACAGCAGCAAATTCAAGGAGTCAAACGAGGCCGAAGCAAGCGAGTGGGGTCTACTTTGCCATCAAAGACAAGAAGAACAAAACACCATACATCTTTCCCGAGGCGCCCACATGCAGCTCGAAGGGGGAAAAGAAAGCGAAGCACCAAGTGTGCTGGTAGGCCTGGATATGGGCGCGATCTTAGCTGGGCTGCGAATACAGGATGGCAGAATGTTGATTGAGATGGTGAATTTTATTCCACTGCAACGTCGCTTGGAAGTCCTTTTTAATGGCTGTGTGGGAGGACGCGACAAGAAAGCGGACAAGGATGTAGCCAGGCTTGAAAGCGCTCCTCTTGTAGCCAGCAGCGAGGACAGGCCTGTGCCCTCTTCTGATGGTCCTTTCGCTCGTCCTTCACCTGTGGCAATAGACTTGGAGCAGCTGGTTGGGTCCCGTGTTGTTGTAGTTGATCTGGGGAACGCGTGCTGGACGCACAAGCACTTCTCGGAGGATATCCAGACGCGGCAGTACAGATCGCCCGAAGTCTTGATAGGAAGCAAGTACGACACAAGTGCAGACATGTGGAGTATGGCTTGTTTGATCTTTGAGCTTATGACTGGGGACTTGCTTTTTAATCCACGGGCAGGGGAGAATTACGGCCGGAATGAGGACCATCTCGCGCAGATGATGGAGCTGTTGGGAAAATATCCAAAGAGGCTTGCCACGGCCGGTCGGTACTCCCGAGAATTCTTTAATCGGAAGGGTGAATTGAAACACATTCATTCCCTTAAATACTGGAGTCTGGAGGAGGTGTTGCGTGAAAAGTACAGATTTTCCCAGAACGAAGCACGGGCGGCTGCTGATTTTTTGGTCCCAATGTTGGATTTCAACCCGCAACGCCGTGCTACCGCTCAACAATGCTTGGCCCATCCCTGGCTCGCATCGTTAGACGCTGGTGACAGCAAGCTCCCATCGCGATATCCTCTGGCCAATGCAGCATCTCCTAAGATCGCACAAGGGCTTCCATCGACAATTCAGGCAAATGTGCCAAGTCCTGCGGCTAGGGCAATCGGAGAGCAGGTGATGGGGCAGATTGAGGAGGACGACACAGTGGCCTTGGAAGCAGCAGCTGTGGCGATGGGCAACGAGTTATTGACAGAGGCAGAGAATGGGCCGCTAAGTAGAGCACTGGAATGAGACAGTAGAGGCCCCTTCACGCATCTTTTTTTTCCAGCTGCCACTTTTAAACCTTTTATTCAAATCTAACTGTTACATATCCGAAGAGTCCGACGCAACTAACGCAAGTGCACATGAGAGCATGAACGCAAAAGTCTCGACTATAACTAGTACCCTATATAATTTTACTTTGCACTAGAGCCGAAAAAAATCGCCACATTTCGCCCGATTTTATGTTATGGGAGTCACTCTGCGCGCCTGCTCCTGCCATCCTCATCGCCACATTTAAATTGACCTCGTGAATGTCACCGCAATGTCATGTGCGCACGCTCCCGGAAACTTCGTTCCCGCTCAGTCTCCGCACCCGCCATGCTTCCTCGCGCTCTGCCCACGCCCTTTCCAAGCTCCTTTTACTTCTTATGACTGTCGGTTTCGTGCGCGTCGTGCCTACTCCTACCCGGTCCTACATTGCTGTCCATGTGACCCAATTCCAACGATCGCCGGTACGCACTCCAGAAGGAATCCGCCAGCACCGTTCGAAACCGCCCCTGCTCCAGCACGTACAAAGCGGAGGCAGTAGTGCCCCCCGGGCTCGTGACGCTGTTCCTGAGGATAGCCGGATGCAGGCCACTCTTCATGGCGAGTGTCGTCGTGCCCGACACAGTTTGAAGAACCAGCTTGGAGGCCACGTTGCGGGCAAATCCAAGGTGCACCGCTGTACGGAAAGTCGAGAAAGAAGCGACGGATGACGGTGAGGAGGGTCCCGTGCTCCCTCGGAGGAGTCCGTCTCCCAGATACGGCAACGAGCCAACACCCCGCACATCCACCCGCACACCCAGCCCCCTCCCCTCCGCACGCACCAGCGTCGATAAGTGCCTCCAGGATCAACAACACGTAGCCCGGGCCCGAGCCTGAGACCGCCGTCGCCATGTCCAGGTACTGTTCATCGTGAACGAAGTGCTGCTCGCCCAGGGAGGAGAGAAACTTGGCCACGGAATTCCGCTGGGACACGCTCACGTGATCAGTGCAGGCCCACACGGTCATTCCCTGCTGGATGGTGGCCGGGGTGTTGGGCATGGTCCGCACCACGCGCTTGTTCCCCGTGCTCTCCACGAAGTTTGACATTGGAATACCTGCGGTCGACGCGAGGAAAGATGATGACACATGAAGCTAATATTTGCATCTTGCATTGCGCACTTCTCGATGCACTCCAAGGGTCATTCCACTCTTTCGATGAGGTCATATAAACTGTGTATATATATATATATATCATTTCCTGTCTGCGCATCGATGCTCCTTACCCGCTACGATGCTGAGAACAACCGACTTCGGGTCAAGATTGGCACGCAATTGCGTCCACAGCTTCTGCGTCAAATTTTGCGGCTTGACGGCGATGATTACCAGGTCCGAGTCTTTGCAGGCAGCAGCCAAGGAGGAAGAAGCCTGCACGCCGAATGTTTTCATCAAGTAATCAAGCCGCTTGCGGCTCACATCATACACCGAAATCTTTTCCGGCTGAATAAGCTTTTCTGTAACGAATCCTTCAATTATAGCCTCGCTCATCTTCCCCCCCCCCACGAGACCAATGCGATTGAAGTCAAAGCCCTCCGCGTTGGCCACGGGGTCGGGCTTGCTGTCGTCATGACTTAAAGCAGCCTGGCTACGATGAATCCATCGCACCGTAGCGCTCATAGCCGTTGTATTTGCATTGCTTGGGATATGTCGCTGCATTAAAAAAGCGCGGCGGGCCGCTATGCCGGCGAGACGTGTTGGCAACATAATCCTCCGGCTATGGGAGCGAAGGGCAAATAGGCCTGCTTTCGTTTTAAAACTGCGGATAACAGTTCAACGAGTTGCCATTGATAGTTTGAGAGGGCATAAAGGTGATCGTGGCTGCTAGAATAGCGCATGAAATGTTTGCAGTGGGTCTCGGGGCTTGAAGGAAGTGTAGCTGAGGAGGTCGAGCAAGCAGCGACTGGAACAGGCGAGGAAGACTCGGCGAGCAGGAAGTCGTTGCATTTGCCATCTTGCGGCTCAACTCGTTCCACAATCTCAATCACGTTTCACACCTCGTCTCTGGACAGGACTGCCTACATCCGACCAATCGCGTTGGAAGCAGCACCAGCTGTCTGGAAAGCTTAGCTTGACATCGCCTGACCGCTTTAGCCGTGTCGGGCCCCAATCCAGTGACGTTTACTTCCCCCCGTGTCGTTCGTCTAGTGTACTCTCAGTCATCCTGCGTCATTGGTCTGGTGCCAAAGCACGTGTTTGGTATGCTACCATCAAGTGTAGGCAGAAGTAGCCGACGTGGTATTTCATCCGGTGCTTGGTTGAAAGCCACAAAAGTAAGACCGCAAGTATTGTCTCCGCGTAACCAGCCTCCCTCATTACGCGCACAAGGGATCTACAGACGTTCATGGTCGATCTACAGACATGATTTCCGTCAACTCAGCTCCAACGCTGTCAGCAATTCTCCTCAAATGTCTCTGGATGAAGACGTAGTGGTGACCAATGCCTGCATCAAGCGCATCAAGGCATTGCAGGTCAAGACGGGGAAGGAGAATCTGAAGCTGCGACTCTCGGTCGAGGGGGGTGGGTGCTCGGGTTTCACCTACACATTTACCATGGAAGATGGACCGGTGGAGGATGACGACAAAGTGTACGGGAGGGAAGGGGCCCAGGTTGTGGTGGATGAAGGCTCGTTGGAGTTTGTTCGCGGATCGACAGTGGATTTTACTGAGGATATGATGCGTAGCGCGTTTGCCGTCGTCAGCAACCCTCTGTCAGAATCAGCTTGTGGGTGCGGAAGTTCATTCGCGATGAAAAATTTTGAAAAGAACCCGGCAATTGATTGAGGAGCGCTTGCGCCCTCGTGTCACTTTGAGACAAGTTGGGGCCGAGGTGGTGTACATGACTCCAGGTGTAGGGTCAGCGAGCAAACGAAAATGTTCGTGGAAATGAAAATAAAAGGCGTGAGAGCCAAGCTCAGCATAGACGTCTGACTCTGCCCGCGCCGATCGCGGTCAGTGTCGCTTTATTCCATGTTACAGATATACACGTTTTTTCAGCAAGCCCATCCATCACCTGTACACATATCCTTAACTTAACTCGGTCGGTTTTTTTAAGGGCGAATCCGTCATGAGCCCCAGTACGAAGTGGGTGGCTGAGATTGGGGCGGGGGACCTGCAGGCGCGAACTCCTGGTATCCTCGCCCGTCGTGCGCGCTAGGCTGCCCCGGTTCCTGCTGTAGGTGTGGCCGATGTCTCGCTTGTTGTTCTTGTTCTTGCTGTTGTTGGAATTGCTGTTGTTGGTGGTGATAGTGTTGTTGTTGGTGCTGAAAGTGTTGGTGCACAATGCCCTCGACGAAGTGGGAGAAACGGGCTGCGTATGTGCCGGGGTCGACGGCAGAAATGGCCGTTCGCTTATAAAGAACCGATTTCAAGAGGGTCTCCGCCTGCTTGCGCCGGTTGTAGAGCTGCAGTACATCGATAACCCCGACCACATACACCTCCCGGCCCTGGGGGTGCACCACCACCCATCCTCCCTGCGACTCGACCCCGCCTCGGCCACCCGCCGCCGCGCGCTGATTGCCCAGGAGGCCCTCTTTCCCATGCCCCTGTGAAGGCGGCGGCCCCAAGAAATAAGACAGCATCCGTTGGGGGAAACCCTGACCGCTAGGCGCGCCAGTCTTGCTCACAGAGCTCAGGCCCCGCACAGCCGCCGCCGACGGGGCCGGGCAGACGCCTAGAAGCAGGCTGTAGTCCATCACCCCTTTCGCGCGCAAAAACTCCACGTCCGATGCCATTTGCCCCAAAAATGCTTCCCGCTGATCACCAAAGTCTATGGGCCAAGCACGTTCCATCAGGTCCAGGTCTTTCAGGATGGCGGAGGCTTTCGCCCGCTCCTTCTGAGAGGCCGCCCGTCCCACCGTGGAGCCCTTGACATCGTAGAGCTCCTGGACGCTCAAGCCGGCTTGCGGCGGAGTCATGAGGTTCCGCATGACCAGGAAATGGACGTCGTCCCACTCGTCTGCCCGCTCCCTGTAGAGGCGGACGTGGTAGTGCCCGCAGTAGTGAACGAGCAAGGAGTGAGGGTTGTCGGCCATGTGGCGCTGATAGTCAGCCAAGATTGCTGTCAGCGCCCGGAGCTCCTCGTCGCTCATTGTTTTTATGATGAACTTCTTGTCTCCCGTGAAGCAAAAAAACTGCCGGGACTTGCTGTTCGAAGCGAAGATCTCAAAGCCCGATTCCAAGGATGCCAGGTACTCCGCTTGGCTCAGCCCGTACAAGTCTCGAAGGGCGGCAAAGGTCGTGCCATTGCTCTCTCCGAAAAAAAAGGAAACCTTGGCTCTGGTCAGTGACTCGGGTGGGGGCCGTGTGCCGGGCACAGGGGCCCCCTTGGCTAGGGCCTGCTCGTTAAAGCGGAAAGCGGGGCATGAAAGGGAAGTAACATGAGGATTAAGCCGCCGTGGCCCAAGCTAAGCGACCCCCGAAGTCCATGGATGAGATACACAAAACAAACTTTGCCACAGTTGCTTGGCCTTTGAAAGAAAGTTAGGAGATGGAGACAGTGTGGAAGACAAGGGCATCCAACATAAGCACATGGAAATCGCTTTTTGCTCTGAAAGCACTCACTTCATTCCAAGCCAGAGCGTCACTGAGGCCATGCCGGAGAGCTGCCAATGGTAAATGGTATGTGTCTCCCTCTCGCACCATGGAGTCAGAGTGCATTTGGGAGGGCATCAGTCCTTCAGCTTGAAGAAGTGGCAGTGAAGGTGTCTGCTGCCCCTGGTATTGGGATTCGCCTGGCGCCTGCAAAAGCCCGCCCCGCTGAAACGGTAGACTATTGTGTCTAGCGAAAGCAGCCAAGATAAGCGCCATGAAAGGCAAGGCCACCAAATTGTCTCCTCTGGTCATACTGGTGCCTTGAAAGAGGACGCAGCGTCGATCGTTGCGGAATGGGCGGTAAGATGATTCAAAGTCTTCCCGCGCTCGGGAAACAAGGCAACTTGCTAGACAGGCCTATGTCATTGTATTGAGAGTATGGTGCGTGAGGCCGACAAACCCCTAGTGGCACAGAGACACCGTGGCTGTAGGACCGGGACGGGGGCTCGCTGCAACTCGCCGTATTTCGACGCGCATCGGCACGGACGCTACGGCCAGTCCCCTCGAGCCAGGGCGGGACGATTGGTACATGCGCTACCATCCCCCCGCCCTTCACCGGTCGAGCGAGATCCTCACCCCATATCTATCATCGCGGCTTGACTGAGTTTTCTCTGCACGGCCTCATGTCTTTTTACGGGTTGTCTTAGGCCTCGTTGAACCGACCTCCCCACTCTCCCCTCCTACTACTCGGGCCCGTCCAGGGTCAGTGCACAGCCACAGAGGGGCCCTCGTCCAGAGACAGGATTATGGTCAACGAGAATCCTTTAATCCTGAAGAGACACCTGGAGGACGAGGAGGGGGCGATGTTGCTTCAAAAGGAACGTGCTACATCCTCCGTTCGACCGGAGGCCATGGCCACGTTCATTTTTGGCGGCCAGGAGGCTCTTTCCCGTCGCCTTCGGGCGCTGGCTTTCATCGAAAAAGATCCCGTCTTCGACACAAAGGACCGAAAGCACCTTGACCAAAAAAGTCGCTACGTGCGGTCGTCCGAAAAGGCTGTGCACTTAGTCTTGAAATGTCGTCGCCTGGGAATTCCCTTCACCCAGATGCTCGACATTCTAAATGTAGCTTTGGACGAGATAACTCCCACAGATGTCCATACCAAAATGGCAATTCCATCTTTGATGCATCAAACAACACCTGAACAACGTGCGAAGTGGCTCCCGCTGGCAGAAAACTTCCGCATCATCTGCGCGTACGCCCAGACCGAGCTCGGCCACGGCTCCAATGTGCGGGCCCTTGAAACGATCGCGACGTATGAACCATCGTCGCAGTCCTTCATCTTGCATTCTCCTCGACTGGAGTCGGCGAAGTGGTGGCCGGGAGGTCTGGGGAAAAGCGCCACGCACGCCATCGTCTTGGCCCGCTTGCTTCTGGGCGGAAAAGACAAAGGATTGCATTCCTTCATCGTTCAGCTTCGAGACCTGCGGGACCATACACCACTGCCTGGCGTCACACTGGGAGATATCGGGCCCAAGTTGGGATTCATGAGCGTGGACAACGGCTTCTGCCTCTTCGATCACGTCCGGATCCCCCGAGAACACATGCTTATGGGCCTGGCGGAAATTTCGCCGGACGGGCACTACCGGAAGCGCAAGGGGGCGAATGGCGGGGAGAAGATCCTTTATGGAGCCATGTTGGATGTACGGGCGGGATTGGTGGAGAGAGGAGGGGCAACATTGGCCCGCGCCCTGACCGTGGCGATCCGGTACAGTGCGGTGCGGAGGCAGGGGTATGCCCCTTCCCCCCCGGGCAAGCTTAGCCAATCGGCACCGCTGGAGCTCCAGGTCCTTGACTACCCGACACAACAACACGCGCTGATGCCCCTCCTCGCGTGGTCCTTCGCGCTTCAGATTACGGGGCAGTTCATGCGGCGGCGCTACAAGGCCTACCTGAGAGAGCTTGACCTCTCCTTACTCCCCGAGGTCCACGCCCTTTCGAGCGGCCTCAAGGCGCTGACGGGCGAGGTGGTGAGTCAGGGCGTGGACGTATGCCGGCGCATGTGCGGGGGCCACGGCTACCTGCTCGCCTCGGGGCTTCCGGAGGTGTTCTCAAACTACACGGCCGTGCAGACCTTCGAAGGCACCGCCCAGGTACTCGAACCTCAGCTGGCACGTTTCATCTTGCGCTTGAGCATGGCGCCGACGGAGCGGCCCAAGGCTTCCGGGAGGGGGGCAGCAACCGCGGCCAAGGCCCCTTTCGCCCTCTCCTCGGACTTCGACTACGTCCCCCTGGCAGCAGGCAAGACATTCGTGCGATGCCGGGCCGCGACGCCGGTGGCCTTTCTCGATCCTGCCTTTCAGATCGAAGCATACGAGGCGCGGGTCTCCGCTCTTCTTTTGCTGGCAAGGGAGGAAGTCGAAGCTGACTTGCGGGGCGGAGAAGGTGGCTTGGCCGCGTCGATGATGAAGAACGGGGTGCTGTTCGGACGTCTGTCAAGGGCCCACTGCCAGCTGGTTCTCCTGAGACGCTTCCACGAGGCGGTCGCCCGCGAGGAAGGGCGGATGACGATGACGACAGCCAGAAACGGGGGAGTCGACGGGGAAGGGAATGGCGGGCGTATCGACCTGGGCGCGGCCGATGGGAGCGAGGAGGGCGAGTCGGAGGACAGGGAGGAGACCGTCACGGTGGGGCCCGCGGAGGTTCGGGTCTTACGCAACCTCTGCCATTTGTTCGCGCTTTCGGGGATGGAGCGAGACATGGCCGAGTTCCGGGCGCGGGACTACTTGTCGTCCGGACAAGCAGAGATGGTGAGCAGGGAGGTGCTGCGCCTGAACCGCACCGTACGCGCGGAGGCCGTGAGTTTGGTCGACGCCTGGCTGCTTTCCGATAAGCTTCTGGGCTCGGCGCTGGGACGTGCCGACGGACGGGTGTACGGAGCTCTCTTTGAAGAGGCTTTGCGGTCGCCCTTGAACGACAAGGAGGTCAGCGAGGCCTACACTCTGCACTGGAGGAGGCTTCTGATGGCAGGGGACTGCGCATGGGAAAACGCGCGACTGTAGAGCAAGTGAGGAAGGTGGTCGCGAGGGGGAAGAAAAAATAATGAAAGACTTTGACTAGAATGGTATTTCAAGCTTCAATTCATTCCTTTCGAGTGAGGGCTTTACAAACATCTATCGTGCCGTTTTTGCTACACCTGCCTCCTTGATTTCTGCTTTGTTATTTTAATGGCAAACATTTATGCTAGTGAGTCGATGAGACTCGTTCTCAGAGTCTTGACGACATTTACAGGCATATTGTCTTGAAGCTTAAAAATTGATTCAACGACACTGATCTGTGGGTAAATGGATGGGGGGCAGACTGTGTTCAGAAAGCAAATCCTCTGACTCATCGTGTAAAGGTCGAAAGTATGATAGTATCGTCCCCCCCCCGCACGCTGTACCTCCGTTGACGTAGTGTCCAGCCCACAGAAGGCCGCCCAGTCATTCGCTACAAGACCCGCTCCCAGGACGTCGCTACCCCGATTCACCGTTCCCGCCACCAGAGGGATCTGTAGCAAGGAGGAGAGCTCCTCCAAATCCTCGACCGTGGTTTTAGGGTGGACCATGCCGCCCTGGTTGGTGATGTAAGAGTAGCTCCCGACAAGCGCGTTCCCTGCGATGGTCTGGCGGAAAACCTCCACGCCCAGCACGTCTGCGACGATCTCCTCTGTCTCCTGTCGGGTTCGGAGCGGGTCATTGGACACAGGGTAGGGGCGGGCGAATATGCCTCACGGACGCGGCCAGCGCTAGTTCACAGCTCAGCACAGCTCAAGGGGGGCGGCCCATCCATCCCGTCGCCTTACCCGGTCAAGGTCCGTGTGTACGAGGGCCACATGGTCGTTTGCCACGATGCAATTTCCCAAGGCCGACAACCGCTCTTCCACTCTTTGCACCACCACGCTATGTCGGTGGGAGGGATAGATTTATCGAGGATTGGAAAGATGAATCCCGTGGCGCATCAGGACAGACTGCACACATACCCTTGCCATCCAAAATACGGCTCGATTTGAACTGCGCTAACATCATCAGCAGCTCTACACAAAGTCTCAGAAACTCACGCGTCAGGTAAGGAGTTTCGGATATGCTGCAATTCTTGATCCGTGGTGGTGCTAGGCACGAGTAGACCCCTCTTGTTTCCAATCGTCACACGGCCAATGAAGCGACAACCAGCCACTGAGGCGTGTATCACAGGGATGTGATCCGCTAACTCCTGTTCGAATATACTGTAGAAGTTTTCACTCCCCCCTAACGCGGTCAAGCAGTAGCTGCTCCGCGTACGGGTAAACGAGACGAGAAACGCAACAAAAACATGAGTAAATTTCGCAATCCTTTTGCGAAGATAAGTTCCTATTGAATTTTTCAAGTCAAACATCTTTTCTTATCATGAGATGCCCGAAGACCCCTAAAAAGTGGCCTTCGAGCGCTCGAGGCTGCCGGGGTGACTACCCCCTGGCCGACCTACTCAGGTCACATTTCGACCCACCTGTTGGTTAGCCTAGAGAAGACACCGATCTCATTGCTATTCTCAAACTGAAGACGCGTGGCCATCGACGAACCCCAAAAAAGTAGACCGGCTGTTTTGATGTTCAAGAGAGGGGCTGTGTTCTTAATATCCATCAAGGGTGGCGTGGGCCCACCGATCGGACTGCGTTTTGCGCGAAGCGTCAGCTCACGTTTCCATTGCACTGCGATAAGCAACCATCTCCAGGCGAAAAGGCGCATGTACCACCGTCGTTTCGATCTCGGAGGAAGAGAAAGGCACATGAACAAAAAGCGTTTTACCTCCTGGCTATGGCTGCCATTCACGCGAGCGATGAGCGACCTCCCCACCCTGGAGTCCCCGTTCGGATGATTTTCTTTTTCGTACCGCACCCAGGTCTCGCTCTAACCTGCGCTCACATATAGTCATTGATCCGTATATTCGCGATATTGGAATCCAGCGAAGGAGGGCCGTAACAATACGTTAGGTGCACCAGAAGGACAGTGCCCCGCCGGCCCTGGCGAACGGCCGCTTCGCTCTAAGACCTGCGCCATCGTCACGCGGAAACTTTAGAGTTATAGCTCGACGGGACCATGGCGTCTCCCAATATCGCCCCGCCTTTGAACCTGCTCAACTTGACTATGCAACGACCGGGCTACATCCATGCTGCTGTGTCAGGGAATTTCAGCTCGCCCAAGGCGCAAGAGGTGGTAGTTATCAGGGGCACCAGCTACCTGGAGTTGCTCCGCTCCGACGCAGAGCGGTTCAAGATCACGCCGGTGTGCACATTTAATACGTTTTGCAACCTGCGTTGCCTTTTGACTTTCAGACAAGTGGGGACGAACAAAGACTACTTGGTGGTAGGTTCGGACTCTGGGCGTATCACAATCCTCGAGTACGTGGTCGAGGCCAACGAGTTCCGCACTGTGCACTGCGAAACATTCGGGAAGACCGGATGCCGACGCATTGTTCCAGGCCAATTTCTGGCAGCGGATCCACTAGGCCGCGCCATCATGATCAGCGCCTTGGAGAAACAAAAACTTGTCTACGTAATGAACCGAGATGCCGGGGGACGCCTGACCATTTCCTCGCCCCTGGAGGCCCACAGGTCCCACGCACTTGTCTACGCAACCGTTGGCTTGGACGTGGGCACAGAGAATCCCATTTTTGCAGCGATTGAGAAGGATTACAGCGAAGCAGATCAAGACCCGACCGGAGAGGCAGCGGCCGAGACGTACAAGCAACTGGTGTACTACGAGCTTGACCTGGGCCTGAATCATGTGATTAGAAAGTGGGCACAGCCCATCGCCTCCACGGCATGCTCCTTGCTGGCTGTACCAGGGGAGCGCTTCAACGGTCCGGGCGGGGTGTTGATACTGTCTGAGAACTGGGTCGCCTACACCCATCAGGACCATCCTGAACTCCGAACCCCAATACCGCGACGCGCGGGTCAGGCGGCCTCGCGCGGGACTCTCTTAACGGCCGCGGCGATGCATCGTCAGAAAGACGTGCTGTTTTATTTGCTCCAGTCCGAGTTCGGGGACCTTTACAAGGTGACACTGGACCTGAACCAGGAGCGGACGAGGGTGCAAAACATCAACATGCAGGTGTTCGACACGATCCCTCCTGCCAACGGCTTGTGCATCACCAAAACTGGTCTTCTTTTCTGCGCTTCTGAATTTGCGAACCACATATTGTACCAATTTCAAGGAATTGACAACCCAGAGGCGGTGGCGGCAGATTCTTTGGATGAAGAAGCCCTGGACGATGAGGACAAGTTGGGGGACACGGCCGAAGAGGCCGCCTCGGTCGCACCCACGTTCACGCCCGCGAAGCAGCTCAAGAACCTGGCGGCTGTGGATAGGATGGAATCTTTGGCGCCCGTGACGGGCATGCACGTGGCAGACTTGGCCGGCGAGGATGCGGCGCAACTCTACACGCTGTGTGGACGGGGAGGGAGGAGTTCCTTGAGGATCTTGCGACACGGGCTGCAGGTGGTGGAGGAGGCGAGTTCGGACTTGCCTGGGCGCCCAAACGCCGTCTGGACCATCAAAGGTCGGCAAGATGAAGCACATGACAGGTTCATCGTCGTGTCTTTCGCCAACGCCACGCTGGTTTTCAGCATCGGGGACCAGATCGAGGAGGTTACAGACTCGGGGTTCCTGGGCACGGCCCCCACATTGGAGGTGAAGCTGCTCGCGGACAACGCCATGCTCCAGGTGCACACGCACGGGATCAGGCACATTCGGCCGGGCCGCCCCGTGAACGAGTGGAAGACGCCGGGACGGAAAAGCATCGAGCAGGCCTCGGCGAACGAGCGGCAGGTGGCCATCGCCTTGGAGGGCGGAGACGTTGTCTACTTTGAGTTGGACGCGGCAGGTATGCTCATGGAAGTGGCCTCCAAAGAAGTGGGCCTGGCCGTCTCTTGCCTAGACCTGGGGCCCGTGCCGCAGGGCCGGGTCGGCTCGAATTTCTTGGCGGTAGGAGGCTACGATTCCACAGTGCGCATTCTGTCCCTGGAACAGGCAAGTCTCCTCACCCAAAGAAGCATGTTGCAATTATCCGCGACTGCAGAGTCTGTGTGCCTGGCAGAGATGGCGAAGGAGGGAGAGGGGGCGGGAATAGGGGCGGGAAATGCTGTGTCCATCCCTGCTTCCTCGTCCTCCCTTTTCCTGAACGTGGGTTTAAGCAACGGCATCATGCAGCGGTTGGTCTTGGACCCATTGGAAGGCACGCTTTCAGACAGCCGGCAGCGTTTTCTGGGGGCCAAGCCAGTCAAACTCTTGCGCGTGGACATCGAAGATCGATCGGCGGTGCTTGCCCTTTCTTCGCGCGCATGGCTCTCCTACAACCACCACGGCCGTTTCTTCCAGACGCCCCTGTCCTACCAGGGCCTCGACTACGCCTCAGGGTTTGCCTCGGAGTATATCCCAGAAGGCCTGGTAGCCGTGACGGGCAGTTCTTTGCGGATCATCACCATCCAAAACTTCGGCAACATGTTCAATCAGACCGAGGTCCCTCTACGCTATACCCCCCGCCAGATGGTCCAGGTCCCGGGCTCCTCCCGCCTGGTGCTGATCGAGTCGGACCACAACGAATACAATGAGACCGAACGGGCTTTCCTTGCCTCGACGGGGGCAGTGGAGTCGGACAAGGCTACAGACAAAGAAGAAGGAGAGGAACCTACAAAAGGCGCTGATAGCGTGGCGGCCGCGGCAGCTCTGGCTGCCGCGGAGGGAGCTTTGCCTCCTCCTCCGCCTCCTGAGGAGGGGACAGAGGACGAGGACGGAGCAGAAGGGGAAACGTTTGTACGTGGACCCCTGCCTCCTGTGGAAGGAAAGTGGGCGTCATGCATTCGCATCGTGGATGGACTGACCGGCGAGACGTTGGAGCTGGTTGAACTTGCCCTGAATGAGGCAGCCATATCATTGACCACTGTCGCTTTTCACGACCGTGGCGGCGAAGTATTTATTTGTGTAGGAACCGCAACTGACCTTTGCTTCCATCCACGCAAGCATAGCGCCGCTGCTATCCATGTTTATCGGCTTTTTGACAACCGATTGGTGCTTCTCCACAAAACCGAGGTGGAGGATGTGCCCAAGAGCCTGGCGGAGCTGAAAGGTTTCGGACGGCTCCTTGCTGGACTGGGTCGCTCTCTTCGCATGTATGATCTTGGGAAAAAGAAATTGCTCAAGAAATGTGAGAACCGGAATTTGCCCAACCTTATCGTGGGATTGCAGACCATGGGAGATCGGATATATGTGTCGGACGTACTGGACAGTGTGCACTTTGTCAAGTACCGGCGCCTTGAGAATGCCTTGGTGATCTTCGCGGACGATACCTCCCCACGAACAATCACGGCCTGCTGCACCGTGGACTACGACACCATCGCAGGAGGCGACAAAGTCGGGAACGTGTTCTTGTTGCGCTTGCCAGAGAAGGTCTCGGACGATGTTGACAATCCGACAGGAAATCGCGTTCTTTGGGACACCGGCCGCTTAAATGGAGCCCCGAACAAGCTGGATGTCTTAGCGCATTTCTATGTGGGAGAGGTGGTGACGGCCCTGCAGAAGGTGTCGCTGGTGCCCGGCGGTCAGGAGGTCATTTTGTACGCGACGGTCGCGGGCACGATTGGGGCCCTCGTCCCATTTTCGTCCCGTCGATCGAAAAACACCTTCTTCCTGCTGGAGATGGAAATGAGAAAGGAGGCCAGCCTTCACTTCAAGCGAGACCATATCGCCTATCGCTCTTACTACACGCCAGTGAAGGAGGTTATCGACGGCGATCTGTGTGAGCTCTTTCGCACATTGTCTGCTGTCAAGCGGCGGGCTGTTGCCCTTGAAGTTTTGGACAGAACTCCAGGAGAGGTTGTCAAATTACTTGAAGACTTCAAAAACACCATTCTTTAAAAAGAAACACAAAAGTAGGAAGAACACACGTAACAGGGAAACCTATGGAATAATGGAAAGGAAAGAAATAGCAAAAAAACCGACAAAATTTTGCGAAAATGGCGTCCTTGTGGTTTAGTTTGACTGATTCGGAAGTCCATAGGTCACCGGATTGCTTCGTACATTGCACTACTCCTTCAGGAGTTGGGTCAGCATGCCGTAGTGCTTCCAGAAAGGAACGATGCTGTTGGCCGCTGTCGGTTCGCGGACGATTTACAGACAAATAGAGTATTGGTGAGTGCCCTGTGCCAAACAACACCTACTGAGTCCTCAATCCACATATCATCTCGAAAGACTCACCGGTAGCCCCTGACGCAGCCACAGCGGGCAAGCCGATGCCTGGAAATGTGGAGTCTCCACAGCTAAACAACCCTTTGACCTTGATAGCCTTCGGCCTGTGTAGGAACACGTGAGGATGTTTCGAATGATTGAGTGAGAAACTTTATAATGTAGAAGGTGTCCGTGTTGCGCTTGCGTATCCTCTCGACTTTTGTGGCGCTGGCTAATGACTCTATGCAGCCAATTTTTGTCGTGAACAGACTCACCCTGGGAATGTCTCCTTCCCCGCCCGCCAACCCGCGCCATAAGTCCCCCGGGCGCGTCGCAAAAATCGCTCATGCGTCAATGGACTTGCGACCAATTCTACCTTTACGCGCTGGCGTACGTCGGGAATGACACGCTCCACCGCCTTCCACAGCCACTCTGCCCGTTCCTTCTTCAGTGCCAAATATTCCGGACTGCCGGGCTTAATTCCCTCCCATAACTCGTAAGGCTCGTTGGCTGCGGCGTAGCAATGAAGGGTATGGTGCCCTGGGGGAGCAAGTGTCGGGTCTAGCGTGGTGGGGATGGAAATGATGGCCATGTTCTGCGGGGCGTCGATCTGGTCCCACGTATTCACGACCGTGTGATGACATTCCAGGTCCGCGGGCAGGCCCGTGGCATCGATGCCCAGGTGCAAATGCATAAAAGACCCGGTCATAGGTGTCTTCTGTAGCTCTGTCGCCTCCTTTTCCGGCATGCTGTCGGGAGGCAAGAGCTTGAGGGTGTCCCAGACGCTGGCGTTCGAAACTACAGCCCTGCGTGCCCTGACCCGCTTGCCCCCTTTTCGCAGCCGAATGCCGACGGCCCGCCCTTTTTCCACGATGATTTCTTCTACGTGCGCACTTAACGCTATTCTGTTGGCCGTTTCTTCCCCCCGTGAATGGTGCTTGTGGGCGTGTTTGTTGACCGCATGCACCAGGGCATCGACGACGGCCGCGCTGCCTCCCACAGGGTAATCGAGTTCCGCACCAGCTTGATGTAAGTCCCGCAATGTGTACGCCATGGCGGCAGCAATGGTTGAGTCCGCAGGTAGGCCCGAGATGGCGAAAGAGAGGAACTCCAGCCAGTTCAAGATAAACGCATTCCCGACCACTTTCTTGGCGACGGTCAATATGGGCCCTGTCACCGCAGGGGAAAAACCGGCCTTGACTAAGGACGGAAGGAAGCGGCCGACAGTGAAGATGGCGCCCAGATCAGCGCGAAGGGCCAGAGGAGTCATGGCCGTGGAGATCTTGGTGAGAGTCTCGAGGCTCGCCAACAAAGTGCGCCATTCCTCCACTGCTGCCTCCCCGCCCCCGAATTGCCGCACGACCTTCTCGAAAGCGGTCGGCCCTACCTCAAACATGAAGTCACCTTCTGGGACGTACATTCCCCATCCCTTGTATTTTGCGTACTTTATCCTGTCACCTTCACCCACGACGCTCAGAATATCACCCAAAGGATTGCGCTTGCCCTTTTCTTGACTGCATGTGCGTGGAATTTGTGTGAATAAAAGAGAAAGTGTCTCTTCAAAATGTTTCATCTGCATTCTAAAGGAACAAGGATGAGATATCAATCCTCGACAGCGACGTGCAAATCCTTTGCCAAGCCCGACCTGTAG
>Ga0102934_1000154_pt1 | contig 40117 bp, 30 predicted proteins | sample SalPonR2_A_D1_MG_FD_78175 | JGI IMG/M metagenome (GOLD analysis project Ga0102934, IMG submission 78175) | Salt pond soil microbial communities from South San Francisco under conditions of wetland restoration - Salt Pond MetaG R2_A_D1_MG | ecosystem: Environmental > Aquatic > Marine > Intertidal... | reverse complement strand
TCTTCCCATACCGAACAGAGAAGTTAAGCCCACCAGCGCCGATGGTACTACGTGAAGTGGAAGAGTAGGTCATCGCCGACTTTTTAAAATCCCGTTACACTTTTGTGACGGGATTTTTTTATTTTTACACTCTTATGAAAAGATTTGTTTTTCTATTCACTTTATCCCTGTTATCGGTGATTTCCTTTACTCAGAGAAAATTACCAGCCCAGCCTGATAAAGGTAAAGATACTCTTAAGCTTGGTAATATTGTTTATGCATGGAATGTTGATGAATTTAACAAGGCTGATTCTGTCTTGATAGATACACTGTGGTTTAATAAACACAATTTTAATCCGTGGATAGGGAATAATTATTTGTCAAGCTTTGGAACCCCAATGAAAAATAATATCCTGATTTATCGTAATGATGCTGACTTCTTTTTTAATCTACCCTATATCCATATTCTTCATAATCACCAAAAAACTAAATTTTACAGAACTAAAAAACCATTTACTTATTTGGTATATAATACAGGTGGAAGTAAAGATAGTCAGTTAGATCTTGAAATATTGCATACCCAGAACGTTAATAAATATTTAAATTTTGGACTTAAAGCTGATATTATTTCTTCAAAGCGTTTTTTTGAAGATGACAAGTCCTTACGATCGCATTTTTTATCCTTCTTTTCTAGTTATACAAAAGAAAAGTGGAATTTGTACTTCAGCTATAATGCCAATAAAATTACTCATGACGAATTTGGTGGCCTGGAATCGAAAGGACTATTTGAAGATAGCAGTGATTACACCATTACCGGTCGGCTTTCCAATTCCCAGAATCTTTTAAAAACAAAAGATGTTCATTTAACAACTGAGTTTTTTATTATAGGAAATGATTATGATACTTCCACAGTAGGTTTAAATTCTGATGATTCTATTAAAAATACTCAATTAGATACTTCAGATTTAATCGATGAGAAGAGAAAAAGGCTAAGCTTGCTTTATGATGTCGGATATGTTACAAACGAAAAAACCTATTCGGATGACAATCCCATGGCTGCATTTTATTCTGACTATAATATTTTGAGAGATAGCAATAGTACTGCTGACGAAGCTTATAGAATAGAGCTAAATAACCGGTTCAGGATTTTGTATAAGGATACCGGTATGCATTTGGGCACTGGCTTGAAGCATGAATATGTTCAATATTCCTTCCTGACTAATTATTCTTTAGATAATGCTTCTGTGGGTAGTCCATTGGGTAAACTGAGGTATGAAAGTTTTAACAATCTTGTTTTTGATTTAAGAGCCAGATTAAAAATTACTTCTGAATTACAGATTAGTGGTTATGGAAATTATCATATAAGTGGCTTTACAGAAGGCGATTATAATGCTAAGCTTAGACTTAGATGGCAGAAAGATGAAGAAAGTATTTTTGGCAATCTTCAATACAACAACACTGAACCTGACTTTTTTTATCAAAACTACAATTCAAATTATTTTGAGTGGCACAGAGGGTTAAAAAAATCAAAACATCTTTTTTCCAGTATTGGTTATAAAAATAAGAAACTAAAATTAAGCCTGTTAATTAAACCTGAATTATACTATAACTATACATATTTGAATTCTGAAATTAACCCTGTTCAATATCAGCAGGCTTTGAAGTTATTCTCTGCCCAGATAAAAAAAGATTTTCATTTGGGGAAATTTATTCTGAACAACAGGGTTAACTATCAATACAGTGATAATCAAAAAGTATTGAGCATTCCTGATTATTATCTTTATCATGAGTTTAAGTTCAGGCACATGTTCTACTTTAAGAGTACCGGAGGGAAGTTATACAGTCAAATAGGTTTTTCAGTATATTATTACCCGGAATATTATGCAGACTCTTATATGCCTTCATTAAACCTATTTTATAATCAAAATCAGGAAAAGATTGGTGGAAAAGCAATCTTAAATGCATTCCTGAATTTAAAAATAAAAAGAACAGCCTTTTATTTAAAATATTATCATTTGAACGGGCTCTGGGAGCCAAGAGAATACTACACTTCACCACTTTACCCAATGTCGCCGGGGATATTAAAATTTGGAATAACTTGGTCTTTTTACAATTAATTTTATATCTTCAGATTTGAAAGATGATTGTTTTAAATCACAAAAAATTAAATCAAAACGCCCTATTTTGATAAACAGCCGAAAACTTTCCGGAACCTTATTTTTCTTGATTATGCTTCTGCTGGTTTTTTCCTGTGGGAAGAAAGAAACAGCTGAAGATCAGACACTCCTGAAAAAGATCAGGGAAAGAGGTCAGTTGGTTGCCGTAACTGACTACAACTCAACCAATTATTTCATATACAGAGGAAAACCAATGGGTTATCAGTATGATTTGTTGAACAAGCTGGCAGATGAGATGGGTGTTGAGTTGAAAATAAAAGTAAATAAGGATCTTGATGAATCATTCAAATTATTGAATGAAGGGGAATGTGATGTTTTAGCTTTTAACTTAACGATTACTGAAGAGCGTAAAAAGAAAATTGGTTTTACAGTTCCACATACTCAGGCCCGACAAGTTCTGGTTCAGAGAAAACCTGAAGGATGGAGAACAATGACTCAGCGGCAGATTAACAGGAACCTAATCAGAAATCAGTTACAGTTAAAGGGCAAGGTTATATGGGTAAGGAGTAATTCTTCTCATGCCCAGCGTTTAAAAAATCTTTCTCAAGAAATTGGAGGGGGGATTAAAATTGTAGAAAAGGACAATTATATAGAGGAACAACTTATTTCTTTGGTGTCAAAAGGAGAAATCGACTATACTGTTTGTGATGAGAATTTAGCAAAAGTAAACAGTACTTATCATCCTAATATTGATGTTAAGACTGCTATTAGTTTCCCTCAGAATTTGGCCTGGGGTGTAAAAGAGAGTGCAGATTCTCTGCGGTTATTCATTGATGGCTGGATGGAAGATTTCAAAAAAACGCTTGATTATGCACTGATATATAACAAGTATTATAAAAACAGGCGTTCGGCAACTATTAGGAAAAGTGATTATTATACTGTAAGCAGCGGTAAAATATCTCCTTATGATCCGATTATTAAAAAATATAGTAAGGAAATTGATTGGGACTGGCGTTTGTTAGCTTCATTAATTTACCAGGAATCTCGTTTTAAACCTACTGTGCAATCCTGGGCCGGAGCAAAAGGTTTAATGCAACTTATGCCCTCTGTTGCTGAAAGGTTTAATGTTCAGAACAGAACCAATCCCGAGGAAAATATAAGAGGAGGAGTAGAATTCCTGGAATGGCTTGAGCAACAATTAAAAAAACGTGGGATTAAAGATAGCGAGGAACGAATGAAATTTATTCTTGCATCCTATAATGTAGGTTTGGGACACATACTGGATGCAAGGCGTCTGGCTGAAAAATATGATAAAAACCCTGATATATGGGACAACAATGTAGAAGAGTTTATCTTAAAGAAATCCAATCCAAAGTATTATAAAGACGAAGTAGTTTATTATGGGTATTGCAGGGGAACTGAGACCTATAATTATGTAAAACAGATTCTGGACAGGTATGAGCACTATAAAAATCTTATTGAGAGAAGCTGACAGATTCTAATACCTCAATAAATTCAGAAATTATCATTGCTGTGGCTCCCCAAATTTTTATATCTCCAAGCTTAAAATAGGGTGCACGAATCATTCTGTTGTTTTCATAAAAATTTTGGTCAGTTATTGAACTTTCCGGGTTTAAAAGATCGAAAATTTTAATTTCAATTATGTTTTCAACTTCTTTTTTATCGGGTTTAAAATTTGGTGTGTCCGGAATGTAGCTTATTACCGGATGTACTTTTATATTACTTATGGGAATATAAAGAGGTGTCAGGTTTCCTATGATATTGTGTTTTTCTTTATCTATCCCTATTTCTTCTTCTGTTTCTCTAAGGGCAGTATCAATAATGTTACTGTCTGAATTTTCTTCTTTTCCTCCCGGGAAACTAATCTGTCCACTATGCACACCGTTGTATACGGGTCGTTTAATTAAGACGGTATGAATTTCATTTTTTTTGTGATATAAAAGAATAAGTACACCTGCATCCTTTGTATATTGATCAATGTATTTGAAAGGCCTGTTTACAGGTGCCATTCTGAGATGAGCTTCCTCTCCCGGTAATTTATCACCTACTACTTTTTGAATCTTTAAACAATATTGAATAAAGTTCCCATTTACCATTCTTTATTCCTTATTTATGATGTTTCCTGATAAATTCTTCAACTTCGGGTACCCCACCCTGGTAAACAAGATAACCATTATAAGGTTCTTTTTTTGTTATTTCTGAATTTACCGGAGTGAGCATCAAGTTTTTAACCTCTTCTCTGTCATCAGTTTGTCCAAGAGCCCAGCCAAGTTTAATGTAGGCTACTTCCGGCAGCATATTTTCTGCTGGCACAATTCCTATATCCATTAAGTCTCTTCCTGTATCATATACAAACATGTGGACATACCCCCATAAAGTCTGGACAGTCATATAGATATGAACGCCTTTATCTATAGCCCTTTTTAGAGCAGGATAAACAGGTTTATTTACATGCCCCAGTCCTGTGCCTGCAATAACAATTCCTTTATATCCAAGATCAACCAATGCATCAATTATGTCTGGCTGCATGTTGGGATAATAGTACAGGATTGTAACTTTTTCTTCGAAATAAGGAAGAATTTTTACTTTACGGTCATCTCTTCTTTTGTTATAATCTTTTTTAATGTGTTTTATTTCTCCTCTTTTTACAGTAGCAAGAGGAGTGTCTCCTAGTGTTCGGAAAGTAGAGCGATATGACGAATGCATTTTCCTTACTCTTGTCCCTCTGTGCAGAAAACCATATTCATCTGAAGTTGGACCGAACATACAGACCATTACTTCGGCTATGTCTGAGTGTCCGGCAGTATATGCAGTATGAATCAGGTTCAGGGCTGCATCTGATGAAGGTCTGTCAGAGGATCTTTGCGAACCAACTAAAACAATAGGAACAGGAGAGTCCTGAATCATAAAAGTTAAGGCTGAAGCGGTGTGGTGTAATGTATCTGTACCGTGTCCAATCATTATTCCATCTATTCCATTTTCAATTTCTTCACCAATAGCTTTGGCTAATTGAATGTATTGATCGGGTCCCATATTTTCACTGAAGACAGCGAAGACTTTTTCTGTGGTAAGGTTACAAATATCGGCAAGTTCGGGAACAGCTCCGTAAAGTTCTCCCGGTGAAAATGCCGGTATCACAGCCCCGGTACGATAATCCAGTCTTGAAGCAATGGTACCTCCTGTACCGAATAACTTTACGTTTGGCAGATGATCTGAATAGGGGAATTCCTGTTCTGGTATTTGATAGTTGGCTTTTTCATACCCTTTTTCCACCATGTCGTTTATGGTGTCTACATCTATTCCAATATTATAACCTGTAGGGATTTTCAGGACAATGTGTTTGTCATCGTCATTTTCTGAACGGGGGAGAATTTTCCCTTCAAAATTCCCCCTTGTTGTTTTTATATCTACTTCACTCCATACTCTTATATTAAATTTTTTTAATACCTCCAGAGATTTACCTTTATAGCCTTGATGCGTTTCTTTTTCTTTGCCCATTATAACTTGTAATTATTAAAATATTCTTTGTAAAAGTTAAGGTGTTTTTCTGCCATCGCTTCCCAGCTATATTCTTCAAAAATAATTCTGTGTGCTTCTTCACCCAGTCTTTGTTTCAGGTTTTCATCCTGAACAACTTCAGCAATGGCATCTGCAAATTCTTCAGAGTCTTTAGGATTCACAAGGAATCCATTCTCATCATGGTTTATAATCTGCTTGATTCCTCCATATTTAGATGCGACAACAGGTTTTCCGCATGCCATTGCCTCCTGCGATGTCATTCCAAAAGGTTCGAAGATTGAAGGAAGTACAAAGAGTTCTGCCTGTTGATAATATTGAACAAGCTTTTCGTCCGGAACATAGCCGATTATATGGACCCGTTCAATATTTTTCTTCTTAATTATTTCCTTCATCTTATTATAAATTTCTTTCTCTCTTTCTTTGGGTTTTGGGGAGCCTCCGCCAATAACTAGATGCACATCATCAATTTTTTTGCTAACAATGTCAAATGCATGGAGCAGGAGATCATGTCCCTTATTTGAATCAATTCTACTCAGGCAGAAGATATATTTTTCCGGGAGATCAGTTTTTTTCTTTTTTTCTTCTTCTGTAGGCTTTTTGAAGGTGTGAATATCTACGCCCGGAGGAAGAATTGAAATATTGTCCTGCTCTATTCCGTATAATTCTTTAAGTTTATCTCTCTGTACATTGGAAGTTAGAGCATGGGCATTAACTGTGTCAAATATTCGCTTTTCTTCATTGATTCTTTTAGTAAAGTTGAATTTTTTTTCCATTTCTTCCGGATCACCTCCCATGTCTTCTTTTTTCCAGGCTCCCAGGCTGTGTGCTGTAAAGTAGGCTGGTTTGTTCAGAGCCTTTGCCACATCCAGTGTAACAATGCCTGCATCTACATAATGCCCATGAAACAGATCATAATCTAAATTTTGTTCTTTGATAAAGCTTACCATGTTTTCTGCTAACTCCGGTAAGACATCATAAATAAACTCCTTGGGGATAAATTCCCATTTGCCTGCCGGTATCCTGATCACTCTTACATCCGGTTGGTCAGGGACAGGGTCTATTTGTTTTCTGGATTTATCAAACCATCTGGTATAGATATCTACTTTGTAACCTTTTCTTGCAAGTGCTTTGGATAATTCCAGCACATAAACTACCTGGCCTCCTGTATCCGTTTGTCCTAATTGAGGTACAGGATCAAAATATCCATGCGTACTAAGCATGGCAATTCTTTTTGTTTTATCCATGACTTTTAAGGTTTTTAAGTTCGTAATCTTTTGTTATGATCAAATGAGCTCTGTCTCTTTGTTTTCTGATTATTTCATGTTCAATTGTAAGAATTTTTTCCAGAAATTCGTCTTGTTTTTCCCGGCTTCTTTCTGCTCTTGATTTTTTTGTATCGAAATAATTACGGTCAATAAAGACCCGTGTGTGTGCATTGTCCAGAGCTGTTGTATAGGTTCCTTCGGCAATAGCAACTTTATATTCTGAAAGATCTACTGTTTCTGAAAGGATTTTATCTTTGTCAAAGTCTACAAGTGGCTTGGTAAGTTTTTTATCTCCGTTAATGAAGGAAAGCAAATGTTTATCCAGGAGATTGATTTTAACTTCTGAAGTTCCTACATGTTCGATGTTTTCTTTTCTTTTTTTTGCATTTGTTTTGGGTGGATATACAAAATAATCGTCTTGCTGAAAAATATAACTTTTAATGTCATGCTTAGCAAGCTCATCTTTGAGTGTCTGGGCAGTTTCTGATTTCCCACTGCCTGACTCTCCTGCAATTGTTATCGTGTATTTTGTTTCACATTTTTTAATTTCCGGAACAACAACATCGGCTATCATTTGGGCCGATTTTTTATGGTTTTCATTGATTATTAGTTTATCTCCTCGCATGCGCAAAATTATTTTTTGGTTTGCTTTTCAATTTCTTGTTTTAGTTTTTTTAGCGAAATGTTACCGTTTGCTTTTTTGTGTAGTTTCCCCATGATCCAGTCTGTCCTGGCATGAGAATTTTTCGAAATCCCTATTTTATCGTATTCTTTATTAAGTTTAGGTATTTCCTTTTGTATCTCGGAGAACGATAATTTTTTAAATTCAATTGTATTAAGAATCTCTGAAAATTTTAGTCGCGTATTTTTATAAAAATAGGGCAACATTCTTTTGGCAATTGTTGGCCGAAGGTTGTTTTTGCTTATAAATTCAAAAAGATTATACAATTTTTCATAGGAAAAAGAGGTGCTTTTTGAATAATGTCCTTCGACAAATTTCAGAGAGTGTCCAAAAAAGGTACCCACGAATTTTGCATTAAAATTTAATTCATTAACAATTTTTCTAATGACAGGGAAAAGGTTTTTGCTAAAAACATAGTAATAAGCATCTTCAGGAACATCCCATTTTTTGAGTTGATTATACTGATCAACTATTTCTGTAGGTAATTTTTTTCTTATGTTTTCGATGTACTTTTTGTCCAGCGGAATAGGGGCAGAATCAGTATCAGGATACATTCGGTCGGGGCCGGGAAGTACTCTTTCAAAGATAGTAGTTCCATTGGGCAGGGTTTTTCTTGTTTCGTTGGGTACTCCTTCAAAGGCCATCTGGCATCTTTCTTCTACAGTCTCCAGAGCAGTATCAATATCTTCTTTGGGTCCCCAAAGGATAACCTGAGCATCTTCCTTATTTGCCTTAAGTGATTTTTGAATTTTATTTATATTCTGAGTTTGGATCCTGCTGTTAATTTCTTCCGAGTGGCTCATGTTTGGCCTTTCGAGACAAGCGATTACAGCAAGCCGGTCTTCAATTTCATCTGCAAACATTTTTCCGGGTTGTGTAAAATGAGACAGGCTCCCTTTGAATCCTGGAAGGTTGATTGCTATAATTTTTTCGTTATTTTTTAGAGCTTTTTTAACAGGCTCATATTTAAAGTTGAAGTTTTTTGGATCCAATTCCTTGGATTCGATTTTCCATTTTTCTGTATTAGATATTTTTTTGTTCAGTTCCTCTTTAAGGTGCAACAGGGACCACTGCCGGAAGGCTTCATTATGTGATAATTCCGGGATCCATTTGTTGTGGGCCACTCCTTTGAGTTCCACCCTGGTTCCTCCTTTGCAACTAACATTTACATCTTCACGACCAGAGCCTATACCTGTTCTGACTTTTCCGGTACTTCGATTCAGAAAACGGATATATTCGGCTGCTTCCCTTAGTTCATCAGGGGTAAACATGTCAGGATAGGTAACTGTTTCGATCAGGGGCATTCCAAGTCTGTCTGTTTTAAAAACTCTTGTGTGTCTAAAGTCTGAGATTTCCCTGCAGGAGTCCTCTTCTAAGCTTAATTGAATAAGCCTTACTTTTTTATTTTTAAGCGGAATTTCTCCTTCCACACCTATAATGGCTGTTCTCTGGAAACCTGTAGGAATACTCCCGTCCAGATATTGTTTCCTGGTGATGTGCACTTCACCTACTATGTTAAGTTTGCAAAGAAGCGATATTTCAAGGGCTTTTGCCAGGGCTTCCCGGTCCATTTTGAAAGGTGGAGTATCATCTATTTCGTATGTACAAGCTGTTTCATTGTTAAGCCGGTAAATAATTTCTTTTCTTGTTTTATACTCCATCAGGGCTGTACCATCATATTCTCCAAGTTCGCTGAGTGTTGGTCTCATGTGCCGGACAACCTCCGCATCAAAATTATCGTTATCATGATAAATTCCTGCGGGACAGTGGCAGAACAGCTTTTCTTCTGTTTTTAGTTGTTGGTGAACTTCAAGGCCTGATTTGAATCCTATTCTTTGGTAATCTTTTAAGGTAGCATTTTTTCGTGTTACATATCCGATTTTTTGTTGGGTTTCTTCATAATTTTTTTTCGGATTGAACGTATTCTCGTATTCCATATTCGTTGATTTCAGTAATATTTGGGCTTGTTAAATTAGCAAAAAAAAATTTATTTGCAAAACTTTAAGCAAGGAATAAGCAGGCCTCATAAAATTTGCTAACAATGGGTTATTAGTAACTGTTTTCTTGTTTTGCAAGTGAACAATTCGGACCAACCAGGAGGAAGAAAATCTTAAAAAATTTTAATGGTCGTTCTTCCTATGAAATTAGTTAAATCGAATGGTTTTCACAGGGCTTATTCGGGAGATGATATAAGAGGGAACTATTAGCATTAGGACAATAGCCAGAATGCTTCCAATGTTAAGAATAAGTATATGAATTAACTCCAGATTAATTGGTACGGTGTCGAGATAATATTCCGCAGGATCAAGTTTTATTATTCCAAACTGGTTTTGAATAATACAGATAAGGATTCCGATAATATTTCCCCAAAGCATACCTTTTCCAATAAGCATTGATGATAAGTAGAGGAAAATTTTCCGGATACTCCAGTTGTTGGCACCCATTGATTTAAAAATTCCTATCATATTTGTTCTTTCAAGGATAATAATAAGTAATCCTGAAATCATATTAAACCCGGCCACTGCTATAATCAGCGCTAGAATTATCCAAACATTAATATCAAGCACTTCCAGCCAGTTAAATATTTGTGGGTTTTTCCGGGTAATTGGAATTACTTTTAATTTTTCTGATTCGGTATCGGAAAAGAGCCGGTAAGTATAGTTGTTTCTTATGTAGGTAGTAATATGACTGATGTCCTGGAAGCTGTTTGTAAGAATTTCAAAACCACTTATCTGATCCTGATCCCAATTGTTTAATTTCTGGACATGTTTAATGTCTCCGAGGATAATTTTTTCATCATATTCTTTTAATCCTGTGTCAAATATGCCTGTTACTTTAAATGGCCTTGCCCTGGGAGGATCTTCCACAAAATACATAATAATTCTGTCTCCCGTATCCAGCTTCAGCAAGTCTGCCATATATTTTGAAACGAGAATATCGTTTTTTTTGACACTGTCTACAATTGAAAATGTGTTTCCTTTGACTAAATTTTTTTTAAAAAATGACCAGTCGAAATCTTTGTCAATTCCTTTGATAACTGCCCCCTGTATGTTTTCTTTTGTTTTGAGAATCCCTGCTTTAATAGCGTATCTTTGAATATGTTTTACACCGGGGATTGTATCAAGGTGTGGATAGAATGGTTGGTTTTTCTTAATAGGGATTGTTTCGTAAGAGATGTTGGAGTCGTAATTAACAATTTGAATATGAGAGCCAAATCCAATAATTTTATTTCTGATCTCTTCTTTAAAGCCTGTAACAATGGCTACTGAAAGGATCATAACAATAAGTCCGAGAGAAATACCCACAATGGCAATATTGACAATTGGCTTGGATATTTTTTTATTGCCTGAGTCGTCAGTAAATAATCTTCTTGCAGTATATAACTCGAAATTCAAAGTTTTACTTTCTTTTTTTGCAAATGTATCAAATTTATCCTATTTACTTGACAGTTTATGTACTAAATACAGGAATATTTTTTTTAGTTTTGAGGCTTAGTTTTTTATGATTCAGATACTCGTTTTATGCAAAAGTTACTCATATCTTTATTTTTAAGTGTTGTTTTAGTAAGCAGTCTTTCCTGTCAAACGACTGAGAATAGTAGGATTTTAACAGGGGCTGAACAAACTGAACTTTATTTCCCTTATTTGCAAGATAAGGATGTTGCTATTGTTGCCAATCATACTTCATTGGTTGGGTCCACGCATTTATTGGATACTTTGCTTAGTGCAAATATAAAGGTAAGAAAAATATTTAGTCCTGAGCACGGCTTTCGTGGAAATGGAGATCCAGGAGAATATATTGAGAATTTTACTGATGAAAAATCGGGGTTGCCTGTTATTTCATTATACGGGAAAAACCGGAAGCCTGATTTCGATGACCTGAAAGATATTGATGTTGTTGTGTTTGATATTCAAGATGTAGGAGTTCGATTTTATACATATATCACAACAATGCATTATGTAATGGAAGCATGCGCTGAAAGCAACACTGAACTGATGATACTGGATCGTCCAAATCCAAATGGATTTTATATTGACGGACCGGTTTTAGATACCCAGTACAGATCATTTGTGGGTATGCACCCCATTCCGCTTGTTCATGGTATGACAATTGCTGAGCTTGCAAAAATGATTAACGGAGAAGGATGGCTTCAGAATGGTTTGGTATGTGATTTGAATATTATTTCCTGTGAAAATTACACACATGATTCTCTTTACCAATTACCGGTTAAGCCTTCACCTAATCTTCCCAATATGCAAAGTATTTATTTGTATCCGTCTTTGGGTTTATTCGAAGGGACGATTGTTAATGTAGGACGTGGTACTGATTTTCCTTTCCAGGTATACGGTCATCCTGCACTTGAGGGAGGAAATATTGATTATAGTCCACGGGCTGTTGAAGGTGCAAGTTCAAACCCCAAACACAAAGGGAAGCTCTGTCACGGAGTTGATCTGAGAAAAATTGATACTGAAATTTTAGTTAAGGAACCGGGTATACGAATCGACTGGCTAAAGCATGCAATGGTTAATATTCCGGGGCAGGAAGTTTTTTTCAAATCCTTTTTCAGAAGATTGGCAGGTACAGATTCTTTGAGAAAAGCTTTGGAAAGAGGCGATTCTGTGAGGGAAATAGAGAGAAGGTGGGAGAAGCCTCTTGAGAAATTTCAGGAAAAAAGAGTTAAATATTTATTATACGATGATTTCAAACAAAAAAAGAAGCCCCTGGAGTAGGGGCTTCTTGATAATATTTCATTGTGAGAGAAATATTTATTTTGCTTTTTCCATTTTGAGAGGTTCAACCTTTCTTCCCGGATATGCTTTCAGAGCCTCCTCAAGAGTCTTCATTGCTTTCTCCAGGTCGTTGATATTAAGCACATAGGCTATTCTTGCTTCTTTTTTTCCATAACCAGGAGTAGAGTAGAATCCTGAAGCTGGAGCAATCATAACTGTCTGGTTTTCATATTCAAAATCGCTTAGCATCCACTGGGCAAATTTGTCGGAATCATCTACGGGCAATTTTACTACAGTGTAGAAAGCTCCTTTGGGTTTCGGACAATAAACGCCTTCCATTTTGTTAAGAGCCTCAACCATATAATCTCTTCTTTCTACGTATTCATCGTATACTTCATCAAAATATTCTTTAGGAGTATCGAGAGCAGCTTCACTTGCTACCTGCCCGAAAGAAGGAGGGCACAGCCTTGCCTGTGCAAATTTCATGGCATTCTCAATAATTTTTTCATTTTTTGAAATGAGGGCTCCTATTCTTACCCCGCACATGCTGTATCGCTTTGATACGGAATCCATCAGTACAACATTGTTTTCTATTCCCTTCAAATGCATTGCAGAGACATGCTTGTTGTTATCATAGCAAAATTCGCGATAAACCTCATCAGAGAACAGATATAAATCGTATTTTTCAATGAGCGTTTTCAGTTTTTGCATTTCTTCTTCGGAATAGAGATATCCTGTCGGGTTATTTGGGTTGCAGATAATCACTCCTTTGGTTTTATTGGTTATCTGTTTTTCGAAATCCTCGATGGCAGGTAATGCAAAATCATGTTCAATGGAAGAAGTTACAGGAACAACCTTAACCCCTGCTGCTGTTGCAAAACCATTGTAATTGGCATAAAAAGGTTCAGGAATGATTACTTCATCGCCCTCGTCAAAGCAAGTAAAGAAGGCAAACTGAACGGCTTCTGAACCGCCTGTTGTAGCCAGGATATTAGTATGATCAATGTCAATATCCAGGTTCTGGTAATATTTAGCCAGTTTTTTTCTGTAGGATTCGTTTCCTGCAGAATGAGTATAGGCCACTACTTCCATGTCGGTATTCTTAACTGCATTCATGGCTACTTCAGGAGTTTTTATGTCCGGCTGGCCAATATTCAGATGAAATACTTTTCTCCCTTTTCTTTTCGCCTCTTCTGCATAAGGGACTAATTTTCTTATGGGTGACTGAGGCATTGCTTGAGCTTTCTTTGATATAGATGGCATCTTTTTAATATTTAAATGTTTATTTTTCTGTATTTGAAACCACTTTTCCTTTGATTACAAGCCTTACAGGATTGTTTTTTGAGTTGGAATAAACCATGATTGATTTTGAGAATGAACCTCTTATTCTTGTATTGTATTTTACTTTGATGGTTCCTTCATCGCCAGGTTTAATTGGCTGTTTAGGCCATGAGTTTGGGACAGTGCATCCGCATGATGAACGAACTTTTGTTAACAACAAGGGCTCTTTTCCTTTGTTTTCAAAGGTAAACTCGCAAGTCCCGTCTCCCTTATAAGGTATTTCGCCGAAATTGTGAGTTGTTTCCTCAAATTTTATTACCGGCCTTTTGTCTTTGTTACTGCTTTTCTGAGCAGAAACGCTCATAAATCCCAAAAGAAGAATTAGAACTAATATACCTGTTCGTTTCATGATAATTGAATTTTAAAAATTTACACAAAAGTAATTTTATGTACGAAATTAACATATGTTTTATAATATTAAAAGTATTTTTTAGGAACTTTATTATTTAACTCATGGATGTTTTACTAAATAAATTATATTTTTACGCAATTTTATTGAATAAGATAATATTTAAAGTGTTATGCGCATACCTAAGAATTTTGATCCGTCAAGTGTAGAGGAAAAATGGTATCAGTACTGGCTCGATCATGGTTATTTTAAGTCTGAGCCGGATGAAAGAGAACCTTATGTGATTGTAATACCACCCCCCAATGTTACCGGTGTTCTGCATATGGGACATATACTGAACAACACCATCCAGGATATTTTAATACGCCGTGCAAGAATGCAGGGAAAAAATGCATGCTGGGTGCCGGGTACAGACCACGCCTCTATTGCAACAGAAGCTAAAGTGGTGGATAAACTTCAGAAAGAAGGAATTGATAAGTATTCATTATCGAGAGATGAGTTTCTTAAACATGCATGGGAATGGAAGGAGAAGCATGGCGGAATTATTCTTGAACAATTGAAAAAACTGGGCGCTTCATGTGACTGGGACCGTACAAAATTCACCATGGATGATGACATGTATGAGAGTGTAATTAAGGTATTTGTGGATCTTTATAACAAAGGTCTTATATACAGAGGGGTTCGTATGGTAAACTGGGATCCGCAGGCAAAAACTGCAGTTTCTGATGAAGAGGTAAATTATCGTGAAGTAGAGTCTAAATTATATTATGTCAAATATCCTGTTGAAGGAGAAGAGGAATATCTTGAAATAGCCACAACCCGTCCTGAAACTATTCTGGGTGATACGGCTGTTTGTGTACATCCTGAAGATGAAAGATATACTCACTTGCATGGGAAGCAGGTAATCGTTCCGGTAATCAACAGAAAAGTTCCAATTATTACTGATGAGTATGTAGATCGGGAATTTGGATCAGGTGCATTAAAGATAACGCCTGCTCATGATGAGAATGACTACGAAATTGGAATGCGCCATAACCTGAAAACCATAGACATTTTCAATGAAGATGGAACACTTAATGAAAGTGCAGAGGTTCATATAGGGGAAGATCGATTTAAAGCAAGAGATTTGTTTGTTAAAGATCTTGAAAAAGAAGGTTATTTGGTTAAGGAGGAGGATTACACCAACAGTATTGGATTTTCTGAAAGAACGGATGCTGTGATTGAGCCAAAATTGTCAACGCAATGGTTTTGCAGCATGAAAGAAATGGCTAATCCGGCCCTTGAAAATGTGATGAATGACAACATCCGGTTTCACCCGGCTAAGTTTAAAAACACCTATAAGCACTGGATGGAAAATATTAAGGACTGGTGTATTTCTCGTCAGCTTTGGTGGGGACAGAGAATACCGGCTTATTACCTTCCTGATGGCACTTACGTTGTTGCAGAAAGCAGGCAGGAAGCACTCAGGCTGGCTAAAGAAAAGACAGGAGATAAAAACCTTGAAGAGCAGGATCTGAAACAAGATGAGGATGTGATGGATACCTGGTTCTCTTCCTGGCTTTGGCCCATATCAGTTTTTGATGGAATAAGGAATCCTGATAACCCTGATATGAAGTATTATTATCCGACGGATGATCTTGTAACAGCCCCTGAAATTCTATTTTTCTGGGTAGCAAGGATGATTATGGCCGGATATCATTATAAGGAAGAAAAACCCTTTAAAAATGTTTATCTCACAGGGGTTGTCAGGGATAACAAAAGGAGAAAAATGTCAAAATCATTAGGAAATTCTCCCGATCCATTGGACCTTATTAAAAAATATGGAGCGGATGGAGTTCGGATTGGGATGTTGTTTTGTTCTCCGGCGGGCAACGACCTGTTGTTTGATGAAAGCCTGACAGAGCAGGGCAGAAATTTTGGAAATAAGATATGGAATGCTTTTCGTTTAATTAAAAACTTGGATATAGACAAAAATGAAGATCAACCAGAGGTAAGAAAAGAAGCTGTGAAATGGTTTGAGGCCAGGTTGAACAGGGCTATTGAGCTTTTAGACAAACAATTTGAAAATTTCAAGTTATCAGAGGCTCTTATGAATCTTTATAAACTTTTTTGGGATGAATTTTCTTCCTGGTACCTTGAAATTGTAAAGCCTGATTATCAAAAACCAATAGATGAACAAACATATAAGCAGACGATAGGCTTTTTTGAAAAACTGATGAAACTGCTTCATCCTTTTATGCCTTTTATTACCGAAGAAATTTGGCATCTGATGAATGAAGACCGGAAAGAGAGCATCATGATTGCTGATATGCCGGCAAAAGAAGAGTATGATGATTCACTGATAGAGGCCTTTGAACAGGTAAAATCTATTGTAACTTCCATAAGAAATGTCAGAAATGATAATGGTATAGCTAAGAAAGAACCGTTGAATCTTCAGTATAAGGGAAGTCATCCGGAAAGACTAAATGCAATAATTTCAAAATTAGCCTTTGTGGAAAAGATTGAACCGATTGAAACAAAACCTGAAAATGCTGTTTCTTTTCTTGTTTCCACAAGTGAATATTATGTTCCTTTAGAGGGGAAACTTGATACCGAAGAAGAATTGAAGAAACTTAATGAAGAACTTGAGTATGCCAAAGGTTTCCTGAAATCGGTGATGAAGAAACTGGAGAATGAAAAGTTTGTGCAGAATGCCCCTGAACAGGTTGTGAAAAAGGAAAAGGACAAAAAAGCTGATGCAGAGTCGAAAATAAAAACACTGGAAGACAGAATCGCTCAACTTAAAAAATAGACCTTATAGAACATATTATTATTTTTGTTAGTCTCGAATTTTTTATACTATTTAGCTAATTAAAAAAAATATTTGAATATGAAAGATGCAGAAATATTATTAAACCCTAATGAACTTGTAAGGTACCTGAAAAAGCCTGCTCATGAATTTACCAAAACAGACATTATGAATTTTGTTGAAGATTATGAGATAGAGATGGTAAATTTCAGGTATGTAGCTGAAGACGGTAAACTGAAAACGCTTAATTTCGTTATTTCCAGTAAAGAACATTTGGAAACAATTTTAACTTCAGGGGAACGAGTAGATGGTTCAAGTCTTTTTTCATTTATGGAGGCCGGATCAAGTGACCTTTATGTGGTTCCAAGGTATAAAACGGCTTTTCTGAATCCATTTTCAGAAATACCTGCACTGGATATTTTGTGTTCATTTTATGACAGTGAAGGAAAACCTTTGGAAAATGCTCCTGAAAATGTTTTACATAAGGCTCATAAAGAATTTAAAAAGGCAACAGGATATACCTTTAAAGCACTGGGCGAATTAGAATATTATGTAAATTCTGAGAAAGATGATCTTTTTCCAGCAAAAGACCAGAAAGGATATCATGCCTCCCGTCCGTTTGCCAAATTTGAGGAGCTCAGGACAGAAGCGCTTCGTTTGATTGCACAAGCAGGAGGACAGGTGAAATATGGTCATTCAGAAGTGGGTAATTTCAGCAGTGAGGATGAGATGTTTGAACAACATGAGATTGAATTTTTGCCTGTGGAAGTAGAAGATGCAGTTGACCAGATGGTAATTGCCAAATGGATTTTAAGAATGCTTGCAAAAGAACGTGAAATTGAAATAAGTTTTGCTCCAAAAATTACAGTTGGTAAAGCTGGTAGCGGATTGCACATACATATGCTGCTTGAAAGGAAAGGAAAAAACATAATGACTTGTTCAAGCGGTCTTAGTGAAATAGCTAAGAAAATGATTGCTGGAGTGCTTGATTTATCAGATTCTCTAACAGCCTTTGGAAATACAATCCCAACTTCTTACCTGAGATTGGTACCTCACCAGGAAGCTCCCACAAATATCTGCTGGGGCGATCGAAATCGTTCTGCACTTGTACGTGTACCTCTCGGATGGAATATGAAACGAAGTATGATCAAAGATGCAAACCCCCAGGAATGCGGTGAAGAGATGAAACTCGACAGTAAACAGACAGTTGAATTCAGAGCACCTGATGGTTCTGCCGATCTTTATCATCTGGTTGCCGGACTGGTAGTTGCAGCACAGCATGGGATAGAGATGGACAGTTCCCTGCAGATAGCTGATGAGCTTTATGTGGATGTCAATATCTTTGATGATGAGCACAAAGATCAACTGGAAAGACTTGAAAAACTTCCGGCTTCTTGTTATGAGTCTGCTGAAAAACTGGAGAAGAAAAGAGATGTTTTTGAAAAAAACAACGTCTTTCCAAAGAGTACCATTGATTTTTTCATAAAAAAGCTGAAGTCTTATGAAGATAAAGACCTGAGCGAAAGATTATATGGAAAAGAGGAAGAGATCAGCAAATTGGTGAAAACTTATATTCATACGATGTAAGCGTAACAAAATACTTTTTAAAGGAGGATTTCTCGTGGGGAATCCTCCTTTTTTATGCAGAAATAAAAAAAATATCAATGGGGTGACAAGTAATGGTGTATAATTATTATTAGATTGATAATATTTGATAAAAAGTTATTAATATATTGATAATTTTATTAATTTTGAATAAAAAAATGGATAAACTGAGGCAACGTTTTATTGAAAAATATAATAATACGAATGTTGAAACCATTCGTGATTTTTATAACCAAATTGACTGGAATGATCGGTTGATTGGTATTAAAGGGCAACGTGGAGTCGGTAAGACGACACTGCTTCTTCAGTATATAAAGAAAAACTTTGAGCCTGATAATTCAACAATCTATGTTAGTTTGGACAATATTTTTTTTCAGTCAAATTCTTTGTACGATTTTGCTGAAGAATTTATTTTAAAAGGAGGTAAATATCTTTTTTTGGATGAGGTTCATAGGTATAAAAACTGGGGGGTAGAGATAAAAAATATTTATGATGATTTTCCTGATGTAAAAATAGTATTTACAGGATCCTCTATTTTGCAATTAAAAAAAGCCAAGGCCGATATCAGCCGTCGGGCAGTGATGTACGAAATGCCAGGTCTCTCTTTTAGAGAATATATTATCTTTGAAACCGGCCTAATTTTTAAATCTTTTTCTTTCCCGGAAATACTGAAGAATCATACTACTATTGTTCGTGAAATTATTAAGAATATACGTCCCCTCGCATTATTCGAAGAGTACTTAAATTTTGGATATTATCCTTTTTATCTGGAAAGCAGGAATACATATCATACCAGGTTGACAGAGGCGCTCAATATGGTTTTAGAGGTAGATATCCCACAATTTGAATCCATACAAATCTCACATATTAATAAATTGAAGCAATTGCTTTATATTGTTGCAGAATCTGTGCCTTTTAAACCAAATATGAAGAAGATTGCTGAAAGAACCGGAATAAGCATTAATACATTGAAAAATTATTTACAATATTTGTGGGAAGCTCAACTGATAGATTTGTTAAAAATCCCTGATAAAGGTATGAGTCTACTTGCCAAACCAGAAAAAATTTACCTGAATAATCCAAACTTATTATTTAACCTGGCAATTGATAATCCTTCCAAAGGGAGTGTCAGGGAAACTTTTTTTATTAACCAGGTTGGAATAACAGAAACAGTTAATTCTTCAAAAGTGGCCGACTTTATTGTAAATTCAAGATATAGTTTTGAAATAGGTGGAAAAAACAAAACAAGAAAGCAAATAAAAGATTTGACAGAGGCATTTGTTGTGAAGGATGATATTGAAATTGGATTTGAAAATGAAATACCCTTATGGTTGTTTGGATTTTTGTTTTAAAATTGATCCAATGCAAATATTTTTGTTAACAAAGTGATAAAAACCCATTAAAAAATTATCAATGCATTGATAATTTTTCTTGTTTAATGGTTATTCCTTTTCAGGCCTGTAAAGGTTTTGTTTCCACCGAACCTTCTCCCATGGTTTTCTTCCCGAAAAAGTGTGCTACCAGGAATAGAATTCCAATGCCGACCGGGAAGGTAATATAACCTGGGACACCATATGCAGATGGGATTGTTCCGATCATTATCGCTGTACCTCCAACCGTGATTGCATAGGGGAGCTGTGTTCTGACGTGGTCAATATGATTACACGAACTAGCCAGGGAGCTCAGAATGGTTGTATCGGAAATAGGCGAACAGTGGTCGCCCAGCACCGAGCCAGCAAGAACGCACGAAACGACATTATAAAAGATTGACAGGGCCAGAGCATGTTCAAAACCTGAATTTTCAGCTAAAAGCCATGAAGCAGGTAGGATGAGCGGGTATAGAATAGCCATTGTACCCCATGACGAGCCGGTTGAGAAGGCCACCAATGCCGCCAGTATAAAGGTTAGTGTTGGAATTAGGTGAGGAGTCAGGTTTATGCTTATAAGGCTTTGTGAAATAAAGTCTGCAGTATGTAAATGTTTTGTCAGTAAGGCAATCGACCATGCCAATACCAGGATAACAATGGCAGTGAGCATGGTTTTAAATCCATTGATCACGCTTTCGACAGTATCTTTTAGGTTCAGAATTCTCTGAAAGACAGTAAGCAGAAGCGCAACAATAACTCCTGAAATAGATGACCAAAGCAAAGCCTTAAATGAGTCGGAATTTCCTATGATGATTGAAAGCTTCTTGGAAAAAGCGAGTTCTTCATTGCTCCATATTGTTGGGTCCCAGCCGGTATAAAGGAGTCCGATAAATGTTCCGAAGATAACCACTGCAACAGGGATCACCGCATTAAATGCTTTGGGTCTAATGTGTTTGGGTATTTCTACCTCTTTGAAATCTTTAGTCTCTTTTTCCTGTTCACCCTTATTTTCTTTGCTAATCCTGGCTCTGTGTTCAGCAGTATACATCGGACCAAAATCGACACCTTTGTAAGTTAAAATAAGAATAAAAATTAGCGCAAAAATGGGGTAGAATGAATAAGCCAGCGAGTTAATGAATACGTTGTATGCACTTTGGTTCAGACCGATGGTATTAATTCCATCTTGTATGTAACTCAATTCGGCTCCAATCCATGTTGTTACAAAAGCAATAGCAGCAATGGGCGCGGCTGTTGAGTCGACAATATAAGCCAGCTTTTCGCGGGAGATCTTCAGTCGGTCTGTTACTGGCCTCATCGTATTCCCAACAACAAGCGTGTTGGCATAATCATCAAAAAATATGGCGATACCCAGCAGCCAGGTAACAAATTGTCCTGAGCGTGCACTCTTGGCAAAACGCGAGAGGATGTTTACCACTCCTTTCATTCCGCCATTTTTAGTGATGATACTGACCATTCCCCCGATGAGCATGGAGAATACTATAATTGAAAGGTGTTCTGTATCTCCGACAGAATCGAGTATGTATGTTTCAGGAATGGCAAAGATTCCTTTAAAAATCGAAGAAAAGAATCCTACACCCTGATGAAAATAGATGGTAGTTGTTCCTATTAAAATTCCTATAAACAGTGCAGAGAAGACTTCTTTAAAAAGCAGGGCAAAAAGAATGGCCACAAGGGGAGGAATGATAGAAAACCATAAAGGTATTGGGTCAACATGCTTTTCGTACTTAAAATCGTGGAATTCTATAAAGAGATCTGTTTCCTCTTTAAATTTATGGTGAAAGACAGCTTTCCCTCTTTTAACTTTAACTTCTATTGGTTTGCCATTCACTCTTATGGAAATTTCTTTGCCTTCATGCTCATTGATAAATTGCCTGTCCTTAAAAATCAACTGGAATTTATGATCAATGTTTTTAATAATAATATTTGTATGCTCAACTTCCAGTAAGTTTTTATCGTTTTTATCAGCAGAAAAGATTGCAGAAATGGGAATAAGCAGGATGAAAAATAAAAGGATCAGTTTTTTAGAGTAGATTCTATCTTTCATGTTATATTTTATTCTGTTAAGAGCATGGGAACGAATGTAATCAAAAAATTTAGAATTTCAGGGAAGTTTTATTCCTTTTAACATTATTTAAAAATTATTTTTTTTGAATTGAAGAAAAAAAATGTTAATTTGCTTATATAAATCAATATTTTATGCAGTTAGACTACGATTTTTTTAAAGTAGAAGAAGATAATCTGGCTCCGAGGAAAGGGCGAATTTTGATATCGGAACCCCTTTTGAATGACTCTTACTTTAAACGTTCTGTTGTTTTTATTACAGAATATACCAAAGAGGGTTCTGTTGGTTTTGTGTTAAACAAACCAATAAACATGAATATTAAAGATGTAATTAGCGATTTTCCTGATTTTAACACTACAATCTATGTAGGAGGCCCGGTAAGTAAGGATACAATTCATTACATTCATACTGTTGGAGAATTAATTCCCGATTCCATGCATGTGAAGGATGATATATACTGGGGCGGAGATTTTGATAAAGTTAAGGAACTAATCAGAGAAGGATTGATTTCATCCGATCAGATACGTTTTTTTCTTGGATATAGCGGCTGGAGTCCCAATCAGCTCGACGAGGAAATTGAAAGTAATGCCTGGCTTGTATCAGAAGTTGAAGGGAATAAAATTATGAGACCGGATACTAATCTCTGGAAAGAGATTTTACTTGAATTGGGTTCTCAATACAGGATATGGATTAATTGTCCTGAAAACCCGGCGATGAACTAATCTATTTCTGCCAGTTCATTTAGAGATTTTATTAATTGTTTCGCGGTTGTTTTATAAAATCTTTTGTGTTGAATTCCACCAACCCATTGAATTCCTTTAACAGCATTTGTGAGAAAAATTTCATCGGCTTCCAGAAGATCTTCCGGGAGGACAGGTTTGTCTGCTGAAATTTTAAATCCGTTTTTCAGTGCCAGGTCAAGGATCTTTTTTCTCATGATTCCGTTCAGGCATCCTGATTTTAATGGTGGCGTTTTTATTATTTTTCCTTTAACAGTGAAAATATTTGAACTTATTGCTTCCGTAATTTCATTTCTTTGATTAACCAGGATGCACTCATCAAGGTTATTTTCAGTCTTAAAAATGCCTGCAAGTGTATACAAGAGATCGTTTGTAGTCTTTAGCCCTGAAAGGAAATTTATTGGTTTTTTAATATCTGTGTAAAAATCAGTCAATAATCCCTTCTCGTTAAGCTGATAAAAATAGCTGTCAAGTTTTTCGCTATCAATGAGGTATGAAGTTTGGTTTGTGGCAGGGGTATATTTTCCACCTTCATTTCTGAAAACTGTCAGTCGGACCCGTGCTCCTTTCAGATGCTTGTTTTTTCTGAGAAGCTTTTCAATTTCTTTTTCAAGCGTTTGGTATTCAATACAAGAAGGAGTTTTCATTTTGAGCAGTTCCAGGCCGTGCATCAATCTTGATAGATGATCTTTAAAAAACTGAACTCTTGTTCCATTTGCATGCATGGTTTCAAACAGAGCATCGCCGTAGAGAAAAGCCCTGTTATTGTGGTTGATAACAGGATTTTCGGATAAAAGATATTCACCGTTCAGATTAACAAATTTTCCCATATTCTTAAAAAAGTTGGTTGAGAAAATAAATTTTTATCATTTCCGGATTTATCAAGAGAGGATAAATAAAGCCAAAGACTGCTCCAATGAAGTGTGCATTATGGTTTACATTGTCACCTCCTCTTCGCTGCATGTATTGTGAATATGCCAAGAAAAGAATTCCAAAAACAAATGCCGGCATCGGGATGACAGCAAAAAGCAGCAAAGTACTTGTTGGGTTGAAGAATATGCTGGCAAATACAATAGCAGAAACTGCTCCTGAAGCTCCAACTGCATTGTATTGGTAATTATCCTTGTGTTTGCCCACTGTTACCACAGTTGAAATGAACATCCCCAAAAAATAAATCAGTAAAAAGTGCAAGATCGGATTTGTTAAGAAACCTTCATATTCAGCTACCTGAAAATATCTTTCTACTGCTCTGCCAAAAGAGAACAAGACAAACATGTTTACAAACAGGTGAATCCAGTCTGCATGGACGAACCCATGAGATAATACCCTGTACCATTGATTTCTGTGTACCACCATGTATGGGTTTAGATTAAGCCTGTACATCAGGGTTTGGTTATTAAATGCCGCAATAGATACCAGGGCAGTTATAATAATAATGGCAAGGGTTACAGTAAGGCTCTGGCTGGTAATTCCCTGCAGGAATATATTTGGTGAAATAATATTTAAGATTGAAGTCATTTTTTAGTGTAGTATTTTGAAAATCATTTCTTTCATTAATTCTTCATCGTTGGCTCCCACGTTATTAAGACCTTTTGATTTTAGGTCATATTCCCTAAGATATCCGATGATGACTGCTGTTTTTTTAAGGGAATATTTTTTAGAAGCTTTCTTAAGCATATTATTCATACCTCTGTAAATCTTGAGTTTAGCCTGAATATTTCTCTGGTCTGATTTGTCGATGAGGTGATATCCCAGCAGCTTGCTAAAAAAGTAGTAGAGTGAACCAATAACCATGGGCATAGGTGTTTCATTTGGGTTTTTTCCAAAATGCTGGATAATTCTGTTTGCTTTAACTACATTCTTTTCTGCCAGGGCATTGTTAAGTTCAAAAGGATTGTAATCTTTACTTATGCCAATATTTTTTTCGATATCTTTTGGGGTAATTGTTTTTACATCTTCAGGTAAAGAGATCAACAATTTGTTTAGTTCGTGTGAAACTTTATTCAGATCATTTCCCAGGTATTCTGTAATAAGCATAGAAGCTTCAGGTGTTACCTTCTTCCCTTTGCTTTCCATGTATTTTCCGATCCATTCGGGTATTTTATATTCTGGTATTTTGGCGGAGGTAAAATATACAGTACCGGTATTATTTTTACTGTTTAGTTTTTTATAAAGCTTGGTTCTTTTATCAAGCTTTTTGTATTTATAGCATATTACAAGGATGGTTGATTTTTGGGGTTTGTCAATATAGGGTTCCAGATTATTAAAATCTTTTAAATTTTGAGCTTCTTTTACAATCACTACCTGGTTATTGCCCATCATTGGGAATCTTCTTGCTGCACTAATTATTGTTTCTGCAGTAGTGTCTTTACCATATAAAATTGTCTGATTAAAAGATTTTTCAGATTCATTTAACACATGGTCCTGGATATATTGGGAAATTTTATCGATAAAATAAGGTTCCTCTCCATCCAGGAAATAGATGGGTTTATAGATTTTCTTTTGAAGATCCGAGATTATTTGCTGGTAATTCATGCTGTTTAACTAAATCTTAAATGTTTTACTGATCGGCCATTATGAATTATTTCCTTAAGGGATTTGATTCCAATTTTGATATGATGTTCTACATACTTGTGTGTAACTAATTTGTCGCTTTTTTGTGTTTTTATTCCGGTTGAGATCATAGGTTGATCTGTAACCAAGAGCAGGGCCCCGGAGGGGATTTCATTGGCAAAACCCACAATAAAAACAGTGGCGCTTTCCATGTCTATGGCCATAGATCTGGTTTTACGAAGGTATTTTTTGAAACGTTCATCGTATTCCCATACTCTTTTGTTTGTTGTAAAAACTGTACCTGTATAGTAATCATGTCCATAATCCCTTATGGAGCTTGAAACCGCTCTCTGCAGGTTAAAGGCAGGGAGAGCAGGTACTTCCGGTGGCAGATAGTCGTCTGATGTTCCTTCACTTCTGATTGCAGCAATTGGAAGAATAAAATCGCCCACCTTATTTTTTTTCTTAAGACCACCACACTTTCCAAGGAATAGTGCTGCCTTTGGTTCAATAATGCTCAGAAGATCCATGATTGTTGCTGCATTGGCACTGCCCATTCCAAAATTGATCATGGTTATTCCGTCGGCTGTAACACAGGGCATTTGGGCATGTGGATCTATAATTTCTGTATTATGCCACTGCGCAAAAAGTTCAAGGTAATTATTAAAATTGGTTAATAAAATGTATTCACCGAAATTCTCCAGAGAGTTGCCTGTGTATCTTGGCAACCAATCTTTTACAATATCTTGCTTTGTTGTCATAGTTCCTGAAATTTTTGTGTATTTTAGCTGTTTCTATTGAGAAACAAATAAAAGATGAAAGAGTTAAATTTACCAACTTATTCTTTTAAAATAAAGTCAAAGGAACAAAAAAAATACATATTTGATTCTATAAGGGGGAAGTTTATTTTGTTGACACCTGAGGAGTGGGTGAGACAGAATTTTATACAATACCTGTCAGAAGAAAAAGGATATCCTCAAAGTTTGATGAGTGTAGAGCATTATCTTAAAGTGAAGCAAATAAGTTTTCGTGCTGATATTGCAGTTTTCAACAGGAAAGGAGATCCGGTATTAATCGTTGAATGCAAGGCTCCGGAAGTACCTGTCAGGCAGGCTCATTTTGACCAGATTAGCCGTTATAATAATCATTTCAGGGTTAATTACCTTATAGTTACAAATGGTATAAACCATTATTGCAATTATTATGATTTTGCAGAAAGGAGTGCCACATTTTTGAACCATATCCCTGCATATGATGACTTGCCGGGATAGATCAGGTAAGTTTTGAGTTTATTAGCTGAAGGAAGTATTCATTTTTATAGCCCAGCGATGTTCTTATCCAGTCATGTTTTTTCCCTGTAATTTTAAATCCATATTTCTTAAAAAGTGTAAGGCTTGCTTCATTATCTTCATCGATGTTGCAATAGAGTTGATGCAGCATTAAAACACCAAAAGCATAGCTGATAAGTGTTTGTAGGGCATCTCCTGCATACCCTTTCTTTCTGTCTTCATTAGCATGAACCAGAATACCTACTCCTGCACGCTGGTGCATAGGATCGTAATTAAAAAGGTCAATGCTTCCAACTGTTTTGGTCTTTTTATCCTGCTGAATATCAATCATTAACCTGAGTTGTTTTGCCTGAAAAAGGTCAAGGTGAGCATTTTCTGCATATTTTTTAATGATATGGAATGAGAATGGCTCTATCGTATTACTTGCATGCCAAATGGAGGAATCATTTTCCCATTTGTAAATTAAGTCTGCATCCTCTGGTTCAACAGCGCGGAGTTTAATATTTTTTCCTTCAAGAATTTCCAAGGGGTTTGATTTAAGCTTGTTCATTTTATTTCTGGTTAAGTTCCAGAAGATCCTCCAATTGATAGTTAGATACAATACGCGTTTCGAAGAATTTTGCATTAATTATTTTTTTGTAAATGTCTATTGCTTCAGCTTGTGAAGAAAATTCACCAAGGACGTAAAAATATTTTCCATTATGATATTCACGAATATTGTACTTTTTAAGGATTTTGTATTTATTGAACTGGTCTTGATTTATTTTTTTGTTGCTTTCTTTTATGAGTATGCTGTATGTTACAGCTCCCCTTTTTATTAATTCATTAGGAATGTTAACTTTTTTATTTACAATATAGTTCTTCTCTTTAGTTATGGGCTTTATTTCAGCTCTTCTGTTATATTTTCTTCCTTTAGGGCAATCTTTTCCATTGTTGTATACATTCAGGGCAATGGGATACTTTTCACCTTTGCCTTTTGTAGTAATTCTTTTCTTACTGATTGATTTATTTTTCAGATATTCTGCAACTGCTTCTGATCTTTTCTCAGAAAGTTTTTGATTGTACTTTTTTGAACCTTTAGAATCAGTATGTCCGATTATTTCTACTGTTAATTGCGGATGTTGCTTCATTAAATTTACGACGGTATCGATTTTTTCTTTCTCTTTTGGTTTTAAGGATGCTTTATCAAAATCGAAGAAAATATTTCTTATGGTGATAAAATGAACAGGTTCTTTTTTGGGAATTAGCAGAGCATTTAATTCATATTTGCTGTGTGGATAATCCCAGCCAATATTAATTTCTTTTTTAAGTGTTTTAAAATTTTCACTCCTGAATGTAATCTTATAATTCCCTGGTAGAATGTTAGTCTGATACTCCATGTTAGAGTCGGGGTGAAATACATTAATTGTATCTCCTTTTAAAGAATCAAGGATTACTTTTATTTTCCGGGGATTTGAGATTTTTTTTTTAGGGTCGTCTAAGTTGATAGAACCCTGAAGGCTGATGTTTCTTGGATTTTCTTTTGAGAAGATTTCAATCCTTACAATATCTTTTTGACCATACCCGTCTTTTGTGTATTTTGCCATATAACCTGCATTACCGTTATCGACAGGACAAAAGAACAGATCATCATCAGTAGTGTTAATCGGATAACCTATATTCACAGGTTTTGTCCATTTGCCATCGACTTTATCGGAATAAAAGATATCGAATCCTCCCATTCCTTTATGTCCTTGTGAGCTAAAATATATTCTTTTTCCGTCATTTGAGAGGAAAGGAGTCTCTTCGTTGTAAGGTGTATTTATTTGTGCTCCAAGGTTTTTGGGTTTTCCCCATTCTTTATTTTCATGGTCGTATGATGAAACGTAAATATCCAGTCCCCCAAGCCCCCCTCTTCTATTTGAGGTAAAGTATATTTTGTTTTCATCCTGGCAAAAGCATGCGTGAGTTTCCCAGAATCTGCTGTTTATATTTTTATTCAGTTTTTGAGGTTCATTCCACTTATTTTCTTCCATTTTACTCATGTATATGTCTCCATTATATGGATTTGCTTTAAACAAGAGCATTTTATTCCCGTCCTTGTCAAGTGACGTATTGTATAAATTGCCTTCACTTTTTATTTGTGGCGTAAGATTTTTAGGAGGACCCCATTGACCGTCTTTTTTTTCAGCCATAAATACTGCATCGTAAAACTTAAGTTTTGAGGTGAATACAATTTTCGATTCATCATTATTTACAACGGGTTTTATATTTGCATACGGATTGTTAATAATCTGCCCCAGGTTTTCCTGCTTAATGTTGATTGGGTTTTCCATTAATTCCTGGGCAGTTTTACAGGATTCTATCTGTTTGTTAACAAAGTCCATATTGTACTCATCTCTTTTTTCTCCCAATTTATTTTTAAAGGTTTCGTATGTTTCCAGGGCTTTATCCAGTTCATCATTTACCTGGTAGGCTTTTCCAAGATAGAAAATAGCATAAACCGGGGCTCCTTTTTCTTTAAAAGAACCTTCCTTGAATTTTCTATTTATGTTTTTAACAGCTTTTTTCAGGTATGATAATGAATTGTCTTTCTTCCCTGGAATTTCCAGCAGGCATTCTCCGATTCTGTAATTAATGTGAGCGTTGTCATACCCATCATTAATAAGTTGCTGATAGAGCGGTAGGGCTTCTTCATATTCTTCATAAAGCCTGTAATATTCCGCATCCAGGAAAGTTTCTTCAGCACTTTTTTCATTTTGTGCAAAGCTGCACAAGCCGGTTGTCAGGATTAAAATTGTCAGAAAAAATTTTTTCATAGAATTAGTGATGAATATCATTCAAATTTAATAAATATATTTAATAAAATAAATTAATTATTTTTCTTTCTTTTTCTTCTTCCAGACACAATAATCATCAATAATATCAGTATTATAGCTGCACCAGCGATCCACCACAAGAGATTTCTGTCCACTTGTTTATCTTCTTTATCTTCTTTTTTCTCTTCTGATTCTATTTTAATTTCTGTGAGTTCAACAGCCATTATGTATGCCAGTATTTTTCTGTTATGCGGAGTATCATTCTGTTTTAAATATTTTAACAGGTCTTCAACACTTACTATATCAGAGGTTTTGGTTTGCAGGTCTTTAAAGACGGAAGAAAGGTTAATGTTTGCAAAATTAGTTATTAAGTTGGCGAGTTCATCTGCAGAATATTGAGTTGCCAGGTAATTATAGAGCAACTTTTGTATATCTGAAACAGTAAAATTGTTTTTTTGGGTTGCCCTGATCAAATTACTTAGATAATCATTTTTAGAATTATAATCCTTGGCTGAAATTGATTTTAAATAATCATTTATTGGTGTTTTGCCGCTCAGATCAAGTAATTCCATGTGAAATTCCTCAAGCGAATGAGGTGCAAATAAAACACTGGCATAAAGGAATGTTTTAAGGGTTTCTTTTGGTATTGAAGGGTCTTTACTCTCCTTAAACATTTCTTTAATAAAATCTTCAGAGGATGTTGTTTTTTTCTGAATTTGCTTAATTCTATTTTTAACAGGAGTATTATTTGTTTTATCTATTTTTGTCAGTAATTCTTCTAAATTTTTGTCAATAGGTTTGTGTGAAATAATTACTTCTTTATTTCTGACATTGTTATTTTTATCTACCAGTTTAAAATTGATTTTACTTTTCTCTTTTTTGGGTTCAACTTCATAGGTGAATGTTTCTTGCTTAATGTCAAATTCTTCTTCATCAATTAGTTTGTCGTCAATAAAAGTAGAAACATAGAGTTTGGAGTTTTTTTCCACATTCAGTTTAATGGTAACTTTTTTCTTTCCTGAGGCAAGCGAGTATGATCTGCTGGCAACATCCAGCTGTGGCTCTTTTTCTTCAGTTTTTGTTTCTGTTTTTCCAGGAAGTATTGAAATATCTCTTGTTTGTTTGTTATTATTTTCATCTACCAGGCTGAATTTAATTTTAGTTTCTTTTCCTGTTGGCTGGTATTCGTAAATAAATTCTTCTTCTTTAACCGGAAATTCTTCTGTATTAATTAATTTCTCGTTTTGGAATGTGTTAACTATTAGTTTGTTTCCGTCTTTTAGTTGTAGTTTTATCTTGATGTTCTCATTTACCGATGTAGCTTTAAAGATTTTATTGTCAAGGTTTATAGTTGGTTGAATTTTTTCTTTTTCCTCTTTTTTTTCTTCAACCTTTTCGTCCGGTAATTTTTGTGCTGTCTTTTTTCTTATCCCAAAATCCTGAGAAATAAAATATTGTTCGTTATTTTTTAAGGCAGGGGTTTGATAAACTAAATGGTTTTTTCCATCTATTTTTTGGTAACTGAAAAATTTTGATTGTTTTTCCGGGTCTAATTTGGCTATAGTATCATTTGTTTCTGTGTTGATGACATTTATTTGAGTGATCTTTTTTTTATCCTTTTTATCAGATTCGTATGTGAATATTCCTTCAATGTCAATAAAATCAATTGTTTCCAGGTCTTTCAAGGTATATTTAAAAATATCTTTTTGTCCGGCAGCTGTTTTGTTAAAGTTTGCGTAGTAAGCCTCCTCACCGTTGTTTAAGGGCACAAAAAATTTGTCGTCATCTGTGGTATTAATAGGATACCCGATATTTTGCGGCTGGGTCCAGCCATCTTCAGTTTTATGCACCACAAAAATATCGAATCCACCCATATTGTAATGTCCTTCTGAACTAAAAAACATTGTATTTCCGTCCTGGGTTAGGAAAGGAGTATCTTCTCTCCACTGAGTATTAATGGGTGTCCCTATATTTTTTGCCTCTCCCCATTTTCCATTTGGCAGACGTTCTGAAACATATATATCCAGGTCTCCGATTCCACCTTCTCTGTTGCTTACAAAATATAATTTTTCTCCGTCAGCAGAAATGGTTGCATGGCTTTCCCAGTATTTGGTATTTATATTTTCACCGAGTTTTTGTATGTTGCTCCATTCGCCGTTTTCGTAATAGCTAACATAAAGGTTCCCATCCAGTTCATCTTCCCGGTAAAGGTAAAGTTCTTTCCCGTTATAGGACAAGGAGGTTGTTTCGCAATCTCCGTCAATTCCTAATTGTGGTAATAAGTTGACAGGTGGTCCCCATTTTCCATTTTCTTTTTTCACCATGAATACTCCGGTATAGAATTTTCTTTCGGAAGTATAGATAAGAGTCTTTTGATCGCCTGAGATTACCGGGTTGTATTCATACATAGGCGTGTTTACAGAAATCCCGAGTTTTTTAGCTGTAAAATTAACTGGTTCGCTCATTAATTTTTTTGCATTCCGGCATGCTTCTTTTTGTTTAAGTAAGTACTCTTTATCATAACTATTTCTTCTGGAGAAGAGACCCCTGTTGTTTTCTATTTTTTTCTCAAAAGCATTGTAGTATTCCAGGGCTTTGTTGAACTGGTTGTTTATAAGGTAGGCATTAGCCAGATAGAAGAGGGCATCAACGGGAGCTTCTTTTTCATAAAAAGCTTCCCTGTTATAATTGAAGGTAGTATTTTCTGCTGCTTTTTTTAAATAAGGGATGGCTTTTTCTTTTTGGCCTTCAATATTCAGATAACAAAAGCCAATTTTATAGTTTACATTATAATTTTCAGGATAGGCTTCATGTACTCTTTTATATAGGGGAAGAGAGTTTTTATAATCCTGGAAATAGAACCAGGTTTCTGCATCCATGAAAAGTTCCTGTAATTTATAAGTAGGTTGTTGAGTATGGCCCGACGAGGCAATAATTATAAAAAATAAGGGCAGGAGAGGTTTTAACCATCTGAATATAATTTCTTTATTGAGAAGGTTATTGGTTATGTTGTTTTTCATTTTATTTATTATTTGAATCAGTTGTTTCTAATTTTTTTTCTTCTTTAGGAATGTTTTCTCTTTCATAAAGGTTCACGCGGTAGATATCTTTTTTGCCATAACCGGTTTCTTTTACTTTGCTGTAATAAGCAATATTCCCATTATTTAGCGGAAAGAAGAAAATATCATTATCAGTTGTGTTTATTGGAAATCCCATGTTTACCGGTTTGCTCCAGTTTCCATTATTGTTTTCTGAATAAAATATATCAAATCCTCCCATATTCGAATGCCCTTTACTGCTAAAATAAAGTTTCTCCCTGTTTTCAGTAATGAAGGGGGTGGCCTCATCAAAAGGGGTATTGATTTTTTCTCCGAGGTTAACAGGCTTTTGCCATACACCATTTTCATCTTTAATTGATCTGTAAATATCGAAACCGCCATATCCGCCTTCTCTGTTGCTGGTAAAATAGAGTATGTTTCCATCTTTTGAGGTTGAGGCATGCATTTCGAAAGCATCAGAATTAATATTCTCGCTAAAGGGCTCAATAGGAGTCCATTGGTTCTTTTTAAATTTGCTGATGTAAATATTATAATCGTTGTTGTCGTTTCTTACCAGGTAAAGGATTGTACCATCGTAAGAGAGATGTACTGGTTTTAAAGGACGTTCTGATTCAAAATCAAGTGAAATATTTCTGGGGGTACTCCATTTCTTGCCTCTTTTTTCGGAATAGAAGATGGCATCGTAAAATTGAAGTTCACTTACGAAAACCATTCTTTGTTCATCACCTGAAACCACAGCGTTTGTATTTGAAAAAGATGAATTGATCCTTTTCCCCAGGTTTTGTTCTAAAATATTTGTTGGTGTTTTTCTTAGTTTAAGTGCTGTTTCACAGGCTTCAATCTGAGCATTTACAAGATGAAGTTCTTTCTTTTGATCGTCGGAAAGTTTTTCTTTGTAAGATTCAAATGTTTCAATGGCTTTTTTTATCTGGTTATCTATTCTGTATGCAATTCCTAAATAATAAAGCGCTTTTATCGGGGCTTTTTTTTCTTCGAAATATCCGACTTCATATTTGTTGGTTAAATTGGCTGTAGCTTTTTCAAGATATTTTTTTGCTTTGTTTTTTTCTCCGTCAATATGCAGATAACACTGTCCTATTCGGTAATTGATATTTGGTGTTTTCTCACCTGATTCATATAATTCCAGGAAAAGAGGCAGCGCTTCTCGGTATTCTTCATATAGCAGCCTGTATTCTGCGTCTACAAAAGTACGTTTTAGCTCTCGTTTGTTTTGCGAAGAAGCCGACAGACAAAGAAAAGTTAATGCGAAAGTTATTAGAAAAGTTTTTTTCATACCCTGAAAATTTTACACATTAACAAATGTAAAAAATAAAAATTAAGATTTGAAACGGATTAGTTCAAAAATTGTTGATATTGGGAAACTTAAATAAGCTTATTTTTTATTATTTGTCTTTCGGGAGGATTTATAAAATATAGAAAAACCCGCAGGGTATGCGGGTTTAATAGTTTTTATATCTGTTCTTTAATTGCTTCAGCGAGCCTTTTGACCCCTTCGGTTGACTTTTCTTCAGACATAAATGAGAAATTGATTCTCATGGTATTTTTGCCGGTATCATCGCAGTGGAAAACACTGCCCATTACGAAGGCTACATTTTTTTCAATTGCTTTATAAAAGAGTTCCTGTGCATCCATGTGTTCGGGTAAAGTCATGAAAAGGAAAAGGCCACCCTCAGGTTCAGTCCATGTTACACCTTCGGGCATATATTCCCTGAATGCTTTTAACATGTTGTCTCTTTTACTTTTGTATTGAGCAATTGTATTTTTAAGGTTTTTATCAAACAATCCTTTGCTTATATATTTGGCTGCAATTTTTTGTGTGAAAGTTGGTGTACAAAGATCAATAGATTGTTTGGCAATTACCATTTTATCAATAATTTCAGGATGAGCTATTACAAATCCAAGGCGGAATCCCGGGGCAAATGTCTTTGAAAATGTTCCAAGTGTGATTACCTGTCCGGTGTTGTCCAGCTCGTAAAGAGTCTTCTGGGGTTCTCCTTCGAAACGTATTTCACGATATGGGCTGTCCTCTACTATCATTACATCATATTTTCTGGCTATCTCAATGATTGCCTTTCTGCGTTTTTCCGGCATGGTGATGCCTGCCGGATTCTGAAAATCAGGTATGATGTATATAAACTTTGGTTTTTCACCGTTCTCTTTTAATTCTTTCAGTTTTTCTTCCAGCAGGTCTTCTCTCATACCTCCTTTGTCGAATTTAATTCCCTGCAGGTCGGCTCCGAACGTGCTGAATGCACTTATGCCACCCAGGTATGAAGGCAACCCACAAATAACTTTATCGCCCGGGTCCAGAAATATTTTTCCCAGGATGTACAAGCCCTGTTGAGAAGAAGTAATGATTCCTACATTATCTGTAGTTATATCAAGTCCTTCTTTTTTATATCTTTCAGTTAAAATCTCTTTAAGTTCGGGGATTCCTTCGGTTGCACTGTACTGTAAAGCCCCTGGTCCGTCAGTGTCAAGAATTTCGTTAACGATATCTTTTAATTCCTCCACCGGGAATGAATCCGCAGATGGCAGCCCTCCTCCAAAAGAAATTACGTCAGGCTTTTGCGTAAGTTTTAGTATTTCGCGTATTGCTGAGCGCTTCATGTTTTGTGCGCTTGTTGAAAAAACTGATTGTAAGTCGCTTATCATATGTAGTCCTCCTGTTTTTTATTTAAAAAAGTTGTGCTCTTCAAATTTAAAAAAAAATATGGGTTGCCCAACTTACAGATTGTAAGTAATAATTGGGATTAAGTGAAAGAAATTATGTATTTTGCCTGGTTTTATTATATTTCTATCTTTTGTTTTTTATATTGTGTGTTTTTAAAAAAGTTTTTATAAGGTTTTAGAAGTTGGAGCAATTCCTTCTTTTTGTCTTCCACACAAAAAGAAGCAAAAAGGTCACCGCCTGAATAAAATTTTTTAGAAATCTAAGGAATCCCCATCCACGAATAAAATTAACTCCCTCGCCTTCGCACGCTCAGGCGTTGTCAGACAGAATTTTATTCACCACCCCCGCTGCTTCCTGAGATTTCTCAGAAAATTTTATTTATGCGGCACAGAAATCTAAATTTATTTCAGAACGCATGGTATCTTATGAAAAAATCTTATTAATTCCGCTGGAGACTTTTTGTAAGAATGTTTACAATAGATCAGACCAGGGTATTGCAATTTAGGAAATGGAAAAGGATTCTTTTCAAAATTATATAAACAACTGCCAGGCTTATAGATTATAAGTAAAAATCAAGTTTAAGTGAAAGGGATTATAATTTTTGTCCGTTTTTAGTATACTTCCATCTTTTATGAGACCATAACCAAAGTTCTGGTTTTTCCTGAATTATTTTTTCCAGGGCTTTTGAATAGGCTTCTGTTACCTCTCCATGGGCAGTATCTTTGGCATTCTCAAAGAGTACCTGGAATTCTATTTGGTACAGGCCTCTTTTTTTCTTTCTTACAGCAGCAAATACAACAACATGATTAAATTTCCTGGCTATTTTTTCAGGGCCCTGTATAAAAGGAGTTTCCTGGTTAAGAAAATGTGTCCAGTAGTTCGTGTATTTTTTGGGAGGCGATTGATCTGCCAGGAGACCTACAGAATACAAAATTCTTTTTTTCTCCAGTTCAAGTATTTTTTTATAGCTGTCACGTATTGAGACTGGAATAGATTGGAAGCGTTGTCTCATTTGATAAGTGATGCGGTCGAAATATTTGTTGGTAAGCGGCCGGTAAACACTTAGCGTTTTATGGGATATTTTCGGGCCAATGGTTGGGAGAAATTCCCAGTTCCCATAATGTCCGACCATTGTTGTAATGTTTCTGTTTTGTTTGTAATAATCTTCAATTAAGTTTATATTTTTAAAAACCACAAATTTGTCGACCCTGGATGGTTTCATGTAGAGTATTGCGATGTTTTCAATCATCACATCGGCAAGATGTCTGTAAAATTTTTTGGCGATCTTATTTATTTCTTTTTTTGATTTTTCAGGGAAGGAGTTGCAGAGGTTTTTCAAGACAACTTTTTTTCTGTAGCCAACAAGATAATAACCCATTAAGAAGAGGAAATCAGCAACAATGTAAATTATTCTTTTGGGTAAGATGCTTAATCCTCTGCAAAACACTTCAAAAATCAGATAGAGAACCTTTTTCATTTCAGGCAGAATTATTTATTGTCTTTAACATATTTTTTAATAATATCAAGGAATTCATTGAAAACATGTTTATTAGCAGCTACAATTCTTTGTCCGTGAATATAATTATCACCACCCTGAAAGTCTGAAACTTTACCACCTGCCTGTTGTAAGATAAAAGATCCGGCTGCCACGTCCCATGGTTTCAGGCTGTATTCATAAAAACCCTCGAATCTTCCGCAGGCCGTATAAGCTAAGTCGGTAGCTGCAGATCCAAGTCGTCTGATTCCATGTGTGTTTTTCATAAAAAACTGTAATGATTGAAGGTAAGAATCCAGTATAGAAAAATCATTGTAAGGAAACCCGGTTGCAATAATGCTTTCCTGGATACTTGTCGTGTCGGATACCTTTATGATTTTTCCGTTCAGGGTTGGTTTTTTGTTTTCAAGGGCTTCAAAAATTTCTTTTTGCCCTAATTCATAAACCATTCCGTATATTATTTTCCCTTTTTTGCTCAATGCAATGCTTATTGCAAAAGGTGTAATGTTATGGATGTAATTGGTGGTTCCGTCCAGCGGATCAACAATCCATGTATATTCATTGCTGTTCTCACCTGCAGTTTCTTCTTCCACAAGGAAACCTGCTTCAGGGAGTATTTCAGCAAGGCCTGCTACAAGTTTTTTTTCTGAATTTTTATCCACATAGGTTACAAAATCATGAAAGCCTTTTGTCTGCACTTTATCTGAAGTAAGTTTATTTCTTTCTTCCAGGATATAGTCTCCTACTTGTATAGATAGCTTCTTTACTTGTGATGATATTTTTTCCAGGTTCATAATATTTTTCTTCTTAATTTGAGAATTGTTTATTCAGCAGTGTAATAAAAACTAATTTTAAAAGAGTCGGGCCGGGTTCTTCTATTTCAGAACTTTATTTCAACATTACCATTATTATTAATTTGAACGAGTTTCGCATTTTTTATTGTTTCAGCCAGGTTTTCGTTGTACCTGGTTTCAACCTTAATGTAGTTATCTGTAAAGCCAAACATTTCACCATTTTTGTTATAATGCTCAAAAAGAACAGGGCGGATTTCGTTTATGTGTTTCTTATAAAATTCATGTTGTTTCTCTTCAGCCATTTTCTGAATAATCTGTGCTCTTTGCCTGATAACATCGCCCGGTATTTTATTGTTCATTTTTGCTGCCTTGGTATTAGGTCTTTCTGAGAAAGGAAAAACATGATAATATGAAGCATCAATTTCCTGCAGAAATTTTTCAGTAATTTTAAATTTCTCATTGTCCTCGCCGGGAAATCCTACAATAATATCTACTCCAATGAAAGCGTCTGGAATTTTCTTTCTGATTTGATCAACTTTATTTTTAAACAGTTCTCTGTGATATTTCCGGTTCATTTTATCGAGAATATCATTACATCCTGATTGAAGCGGAATATGAAAATGTGGAAGAAATTTTTCCGATTGGGCGATAAAGCTGATGATTTCTTCTGTTAACAGATCAGGCTCAATAGATGATATGCGGTATCTTTGAATGGATTCAACTTTATTTAGTTCTTTAAGAAGGTCGAGGAACGATTCATTGGTTGTTTTCCCAAAATCTCCGATATTCACACCTGTAAGGATAATTTCTTTAATTCCGCTTTCGGCAATTTCTTCTGCCTGCTTAACTATTTCCTTAATTTCCTGGTTGCGGCTTCTTCCTCTTGCCAGTGGAATAGTGCAGTATGCGCAGAAGTAGTCGCACCCGTCCTGGATTTTTAGAAAAGAGCGTGTCCGGTCGCCCTGAGAGTAAGCATGATGGTAATTTTTTATTTCATTAAGTTTGCATGTATGTATTTCGGGCTTCTCTTTATGGGTTTGAATTTCATCAAGATATTTAAAAACATTGAATTTTTCGCGATGGCCAAGCACCATGTCAACTCCATGGATTGAAGCCAGTTTTTCAGGGTCCAGTTGGGCATAGCATCCCATAACAATAATGGTTGCATTGGGGTTTATATTTCTTGCTTTTTTTACAGCTTGTTCGCTTTTCTTATCGGCTTTTTTTGTTACAGAGCACGTGTTAATTAGATATACGTCAGCCACTTCACTGAAATTAACCCTTTGGTATCCATTCCCGGTAAATTCCCTTGCAATGGTTGAAGTTTCAGCAAAATTCAATTTGCATCCCAGTGTATGAAAAGCAACTTTTTTCAATGCAACTTATTTTTTAAACAGTGCACAAAGGTAAGCAAATAATAAGAAAAATATTAACCGGAATGTTCTTTGAAATTGTAGTATAATTGCCGAACAATACCGTCTGCAACGCCGAATTTGGGCACTAGTATTTTTTTTGCATCAGACCAGCTCATGATGTTCAGGTAGATTTGAGCTGCAGGAATGATAACATCGGCCCTGTCTGGGTTCATTCCCAGGATTTTTATACGGTCATTGATTGGGTATGATAGCAGGGTTTCGTATATTTCTTTTAATTTTTCGTATGACAGGGGTTTCATTGGTTTCTTTCCTGAGAGTTTGAATAATTTATTGATATTACCCCCTGATCCAATAATTTTAAGTGAAGGGAATTTATTTTTAAGTCCGTGAAGGGTTTCTCTCATTTTCTGGTACTCGCCGGGTTTAACCTGGTCTTTGATTAACCTGATTGTTCCTATATTGAATGAATGAGAAAGTTCTATTTGTCCTTTAGAGAAAAGGGTTATTTCTGTACTACCACCTCCCACATCAACGTAAAGGTAGGATTTGGTATTGTCGATCATGTCTGCAATTCTGTTTGAATAGATAATTTCCGCTTCTGTTTTGCCACTGATAATCTCAATATCAATTCCGGTTTTTTTTCTTACAGCATCTACGATTTCAACCCCATTTGAAGCTTCTCTCATTGCAGAGGTTGCACAGGCCCTGAAATCAATTACATCATGTACATTGATTAAATGATGAAAGGCATGCATGGTGCTTATGAGTTTTTCCCTTTTTACCTCATCGATGAACCCATTATTAAAAACATCAAATCCCAGCCGAATAGGAACCCTTACAAGAGATGCTTTTTTAAAGGTTGTTTTTTCCTTGTTTTCGGTAATATTTGAGAACAGTAGTCTTACCGCATTAGTTCCTATGTCAATCGCTGCAAATTTGAGTAGTTCCAATTTTCCTGATTTTAGTTTTCAAATTTTTTCTTTGGATAATCCACTAGTTCAGTAGAAGCATTTTTTCTGCTAATATCCTCCCATTTTTCTACTTTAAAGTTCAGTGATGCAATTCCTGAAGTTGGGAGGTTATCAATCTGTTCTTTTAAAAATTCGTTGGCCAGGTCTGTAAAATTCGGGTTATGACCAAAGATCATAACAGATGTGATTGAATTATCTATTGATTTAATAAAATCCATTATTTCTTTGAGTGAACCGTTGTATAAGATATCTTCCACGCGTAAGTTTCTTAATGGATAATTCAGGGTTCTTGCAAAAATAAGAGAAGTGTGCATAGCTCTTGTAGCAGGGCTTGAATAGATCTCCTGTGGATATTTGTTTCGAATATCCAGTCTTTCGGCCATTTTGTAGGCATCATTGATTCCCCGTGTTTTAAGGGGTCTGTCGATGTCATCTACATTATCATATTCCCAGGAGGATTTTCCGTGTCTTACAATATAAAGTTGTTTATAATTTTTCATA
>Ga0102934_1000152_pt1 | contig 40485 bp, 40 predicted proteins | sample SalPonR2_A_D1_MG_FD_78175 | JGI IMG/M metagenome (GOLD analysis project Ga0102934, IMG submission 78175) | Salt pond soil microbial communities from South San Francisco under conditions of wetland restoration - Salt Pond MetaG R2_A_D1_MG | ecosystem: Environmental > Aquatic > Marine > Intertidal... | reverse complement strand
GACAGCACTCTTATAAGACTTTCCAATAATAGTCCCCATTACAGAGTGGAACAGATTTCCATAGTCTGGAGCCTGACCGGGGAAGTAGTCTTTAATCTTAGCCGTAAATTTAATATTTCGCTTGGCGGCGGCCCCTCTTTTGCTGTAGTTAATCAGCGCCAGGTTTATGAAAACCTGCCTGTTCTGGAAAATAACGGTATTGTTTTTAGCAGGCGGGAAATAAACTACAGGCGGCCGGCCATAGGAGCCAAGGGATCCCTGACTATGGAATATTTTGTTCTGCCCCGCTTTGCTTTTTCTTTAGGGCTTTCCTACCTTCATATATATGTATTTAAGATCAGCGATCATAATTGTGAAGTTAATGGCAGTGAGTATCATTTTGAAGAGGGAAATGATCACCGGGACAGTATTAACGATGCTTTCGGTCTGGATCCTTTCTTAGGTCCGCTGGGCCGCAGCCTGATCAATGATCCCTACATGTCACACCATCTTAAACTGTTTATCGGGTTAAGGATATATTTATAATAATCCTTAAAATTTTACCGGCACTGAAATTTAGATCCAGGTTTAATTGCAATTTTAACTGAATTGCACTATAATTTATTTATCAGTAAAAAGGGGAAGATATGGACTTTCAGGACGAACATACAGTATTTAAACGCGGTAAACGGGGCAAGCGTATTTCCGGTAAAGCAGTTCCCAAGTGGGCCAAATTAAAATTCGGTAACAGCGCCATAGATATAAACCGTAAGATAACTATCGGCCGTGATGAAGGATGTGACATAACCTTTAAAAATGATGTTTTGATCTCCCGCGAGCATGCCTGTATCGAACAGGTAGGCGGCAGTTACTATGTAACAGACCTGGGCAGCACTAACGGTACTTATGTTAATAAAACTCCGCTTAAGAAAGGCAAGCGTCTTAAATTAAAAAAAGGAGACACTGTAACCGTGGGTAATCAGCGCCTTAAGATTACCTGAAAGTTACTGTATAACTGTCACTGTCCCGATTGCCGTTAATATCTTCACAGTAAACTGTAAAGGTATGTTTGTTTTTGGTAGGGGTAAATTTACCCAGTTTGTAATTGAAGGATTTACTGGTGCAGACCTGGTCAAACCTTTCTCCGGAAGTAAGCGTGAAACCTTTCCGGTCGTATTTAATACAGCTGAAGTCAAGTTCCTTTAAAAGCCGGCCGTCTACTTTAATGCCTATTTTAGTTACGCCGCGCTGGGCTGCGGGCTGGCTGTAAACCAGCACATAGGCAATAGCGATCAGTTTCATCTCTCCTTTCCATTTGAAGCGGGAATGATGTCTGTGTATATCACCCATTTTCCATACTTTGTCTTTGATCTCGGTCAGGAGCGTGCGTACTACCGGTTTGGTTTTATGGGGTGTGGCAGGCAAGTGCTTTAAACAGTTAAGTATTTTTTGCTCTTTCTTGTTGATCAATACATAGTGCAGATGGGCTGCTGTGGAGTGTCCGCTGTTGCCCATTAAGGCAATTTTTTCGTTAATTGCAAATTGTTTTTTGTTAGCAACAATACTGCCTTGGAGCAGATGAAAATAATAGGAAATGAAATTGTCATTATGGGCCATTACCACATAGGAACCGCTGCCCTGTACCGGTACTGTGGGATTGTCATAATAATCCCGCCGGTATAGAAGCTCTCCCTCAGCTACCGGGTACAGAGGCTGCAGCCCGGCAAAGTCAGTGCCGGAGTGAAAATGATCGCCTCTGGTCTCGCCGATAACCGAGGTTACCCTGACCGTGGATACCGGGAAACGGTCCGCCTGCCAGGCAAAATTAACAGTCAACAGCAGAGCAGCAGTGAAGATAAATTTCATCAGAAACCGCTGTCGTCTACCAGGTCTCCCATACGGTATTTCTCGGTTTTAACCGGCTGGCCGTTTTTATAATAGGTCCAGGTTCCGCTTTTGTCACCCATCTGCCAGTTTTCCTCCCGCTGGAGATTGCCTTTTTTATCGTAATACTTCCAGGTGCCGTGTTTACCCATCATTTTTTTGTAAAAACCTTCCACTTTTTTAATGGTAGAATTATCATAATATTCGATAAAGTTGCCGCTGCAGTTTTCAATATTGGGCCGGCCGGTTTTCATCAGGTTTTCTTCTTCCAGAACCGGTATGCCGACATTGAATTCAAACTTGGGTTTACCGTTTTTATAAATGATCATCTTGCCGCGGAAAGAGGGGCCGGAATAGGTAAGTTTTTTAGTAATGGTTCCCTGCCTGTTGTAAAAAGTAAACAGTCCCTTACGCGCGCCGTGTTTATACGGGCCTTTGCATTTTAATTTTTTGCCGGGATAGTATAATTTAAAGGTACCATGGGCCTGGCCATGCTGGTAGGGACCCTCGCGTACCAGGTTGCCCTGCTTATCATAATATTTCCAGATACCTGTTTTTTCATCATATTTGGGGTTAGCCATTCTTTCACGCGAGCTTTTACTGATCGGGTTATATTTACCAATGGATCTGAGTTTACCGTTAGGGTGATATGTTTTTACTTCCCCGGTACGGGAGTTGTCTACATAGGTAGCCTTTTCCTTCAGGTTGCCCTCATCATCATAAAGAACAGTAAATCCGTTGGTTTTACCTTTTTTAAAAGGTATTACTCCGGCCATTTTACCTTTATCCTTGAAAGTCCATTTACCTTCACGGGTGCCCTTTTGCCATTTACCCTGGGCTTTGACATTACCGTTCTCGTCACGTATCAGCCAGTTGCCGTCCTTTTCCCCTTCTGCACTGTATCCGCCGGCTTCATATTTTTCTCCGTTGGGATGAAAAGCAACATACTCGCCGGTCTGTACACCGTTTTGGTAATTGATCCTGGCTTTAACCTGACCGTTGCGGTAATGAAGCAGCCATAGACCATGCTTTTGGTTATTTTTAAAAGAGCCTTTTTTATTAATTTCTCCAGTGGGATAGAAACTTACTGCTTCCCCCTCTTTTTTATTGTTTTTGTAAGGGATATGGTAGTTAGTCATACCATTAGTGTGAAAAGCGGTGTAATATCCTTCCAGGGCGCCGTATTGGTAGTGGGCTATGGTTTTTAATTTGTTCTGGCGCTGGTAATACAGTTTCCATTCGCCGTGTTTACGCGACTCGCCATTGGTTATAACATAGCGGCCTTTGCTTTTAAGGTTGCCGTTGGTATAGTTTTCGATCCACAGGCCGGTTTTCATGCCGTTTTTATTGGTTCCCTGAGCTTTGATCTTGCCGTTGTCATACTCAATCACTACCGGACCGTTTTTAGGTATACCGCAGGCTGCAATCAATATAAGAATAAAGGCGGTAAGTGCAGCAGCAGTTACCTGTAAAAATCTATTTGCGGATATTTGCATAATATTCTCCTTATTAATAATAATGTAATTATAATGATGTTTTATAAAAAATGCAATCAGTTGCTGAAATTTTTATTCATCAACGACTTTCAAAACACACTTTAAACGATGAGATGTTGGCAAAGATGACCGCTTATCCTGTGCAGGAGTAAGTCTGCGGTAGCTGTAAATACGGGCTGATTATTTGCAAACTATAGTATCTTTTTCCATATCGACTGTAATGTTTTTTTTGGAGGGCAGGTTGTTATTTAACAAGCGCCGGGCCAGCTGGTTGCCTATCTCTTTGTGTATAAGTCTTTTGATGGGACGGGCGCCGTAGTTGGGATTGTAGCCCCTGGCGCAGATATAATCTTTGAGTTTTTGACCGGCGGTCAGGTTTATACCTCTGTCTTTTAGTGACCTGGCAAAGATACTGAACTGAATGTCGAATATGGCGTCAATCGCCTTTTTATCCAGATGATTAAAAACAACGGTCTCGTCAAGGCGGTTTAAAAATTCCGGTTTGAAATATTGGTCGAGGAGATTATTGATTTTCTGAACTATCTCTTCCCGCGAGACTTTTTCCCGGGAAGCATTTAATATTTCCTGGGAACCGATATTACTGGTTAGAATGAGGATGGTGTTTTTAAAATCAACTGTAAATCCCTTGCTGTCAGTCAGGCGCCCCTCGTCCATTACCTGCAGTAAAATATTGTAAACATCCTGGTGCGCTTTTTCAATCTCATCCATAAGCACTACGGTATATGGTTGACGCCGGACTGCTTCGGTTAAAGTCCCGCCTTCTTCAAAGCCGATATAGCCGGGCGGTGCGCCGATCATTTTAGCTACAGAGTGTTTTTCCATATATTCCGACATGTCCAGGCGTACGATCTGTTTTTCATCATCAAAAAGAAAACGGGCAATGGCTTTGGCCAGTTCGGTTTTGCCTACTCCGGTAGGGCCCAGGAATAAAAATGATCCGATGGGCGCGTTTTCCTGTTCCAGTCCCACTCTGTTTCTGCGGATAGCTTCCGAGACAAGGGAGACTGCTTCTTCCTGGCACACTACAAATTGTTTAACTGCTTTTTCCATGCCCAGTAATTTACTTTGTTCATCTTTGTTCATTCGCTGTACCGGAATACCGGTCCATTTGGAAACAACATAAGCTACATCATCAGCGGTTACTTCTTTGCGCAATAGTTTTTCGTTAATGTCATTTTCTTTTTCTTCCAGTTGGGCCAGTTTTTGATTAAGTTCCGGTATCCTGCCGTAGCGTATCTCGGCAACTTCAGCCAGTTTACCTGCCTGCTCCAGTTCTGTTTCTTTATTTTTAAGCTGGTTTAATTCTTCTTTTACTTTTTGTACATTGGTATGCAGTTCCTTTTCCGCTTTCCATTTTACTTTCAACTCTTTCAGTTTTTCTTTTAAATTAGCCTGTTCCTCTTTAAATTTTTTGATCTGTTCCTCTTTACCGCCTTCGCGCTGCAGGCCTTTTATTTCAATCTCCTGCTGGTTTACCTTGCGCTCCAGAGCATCAACCTCAGCAGGCATACTGTCAATATCGATCTTGATACGGGAGGAAGCCTCATCAATAAGGTCAATGGCCTTGTCAGGGAGAAAGCGGCCGCCAATATAGCGGTCAGAGAGTTTTACGGCACTGATCAGAGCTTCGTCTTTTATGGTTATACTGTGATGACGTTCGTACCGTTCTCTGATGCCTCTTAAAATGGAAATAGTATCTTCCCGGGAAGGCTCCTGGATATAAACCTGCTGCAGTCTTCTTTCCAGAGCACTGTCCTTTTCAATATGTTTACGGTATTCGGTTACGGTAGTTGCTCCGATTAAGCGCAGTTTGCCCCGGGCCAGGGCCGGTTTAAGCATATTGGAGGCATCCATAGCACCGTCGGTTTTGCCTGCACCTACAAGAGTATGTATCTCATCAATAAAAAGAATAACATTTCCTTCTGATTTTTCCGCTTCCTCAATAACTATTTTAAGGCGTTCCTCAAACTCTCCTCTGAACTTGGCGCCGGCCAGAAGCAGAGCAATGTCCAGACATAAAAGCCGGCAGTTCTGCAGGGAGCCCGGTACATCACCCCGTATAATACGCCGGGCCATGCCCTCTACAATAGCTGTTTTGCCCACTCCCGGCTCGCCGATAAGAACCGGATTATTTTTGGTACGCCTGGAAATAACCTGCATTAAACGGCGTATCTCATCATCCCGGCCTATAACCGGGTCAATTTTATCTTCTCCGGCCAGGGCGGTAAAATCAATGGTGTATTTGTCCAGCATGGTATTGCCGGAGGAACTGTTTTTACTGTTTTGCCGGTTGTTTTTTTGCGTAAGTGTTTTTTTTATAGTGGCTGCGGTTATATTATGCTTTTTAAGGTAGTCGGCAACTTCATTATGATCATCTATCAGAGCCAGAAAAAACAGCTCGGTTGATATGAGGTTTTGTTTATCATTTTGAGCCAGTTTTTCCGCTTTTATGAGTATTTTTTTTAGTTCATTGCTGTAGCGCGTCTCAGCATCAGCAGAACTTACTTTGGGAAAGGAATTGATTTTGTTGTTTATAAAAGAACTGAAATCTTCTATACTTAGAGAAGTATTCAGGAAAAGATTATTTAAAAAATCATTTCCTTTAAGCATCTCAGCCAGTACATGGTAAAGGGTAAGTTCCTGGTGGTCTGCAGCTATGGCTGATTTTTCTGCTTCAATTAAAACTTTTTTAAAATTATCAGTAAATTGACTCTCTGCCATTTTTATCTCTCTTTAATAAGCTAATTATTTTTATAAAAAAGTCAATTACAGTAAAGTGATTTAAATATGTTATAATATACAGCGTTTATGAAAAAGAAGTTATCAGCAGCGGATATTATAAAAAGAAAGTATTTACAGCGGCTGGGACTTTCCGGCAGCCCGGATCAGGATAAGATACATGCTGCTTACCGGGCAAAAGCCAAAAAACTGCATCCGGATCTGTATCCGGACCGTATGAAATTACAGCAGCAGCTGGTAATGATGCAGCTCAATGAAGCTTATATGGCTTTGCAAAATCCTATTGCGGCCGGAACTGCGGTGGAGATGGAAGATGCCAGCCCCTCTGTTGTAAACGCAACTATAACTGAACTCAAAAACGCTTTGCCGGCACGTAACAAAGATCCTGGGTATCCTTATTATAAAATAGGTTTTAAATATTACAGCCGGGCTACTGCATTGCTGACTGACCGTAAGGAACTTAAAACCGCTTCTTTAACTACTGCTATCAGCGGTGATAAAGGGGCGCTGAAACTGGCTACCAGAGCTTTAAAAGAATTTGAACAGGCTTTCCGTTTTTTTTTAAAAGTGGTTGAGGAATATCCGCAGAGTATCTGGCGGCAGAGCGCCCTGGAATTTATTGAAAAAATTCAATTGAAAAATAAACTTTACAACCGGATTTGCCGGCAAATAATCAATAGAAGCAGGGTTTAATGTTTGTGTTTCGGGAATTTCAGGTTGCGCCGGAAAAATCTGTTGTTAGCCAGTACATCAATAACTTTATTTACCGAGAGATCGGTTATTTTACTTTTTTTAACAGCTGTATTGTTCTTTTTTCTTTTTTTGTTTTTTTCGTTGTATATCATTACCACTCTTTTACCCCAGGGGCGTCCCTGCACCGGGTCAGTCGGTCCGAGTAAAATAACTGTCAAAACACTCATGTTGGCTGCAACCTGGGCCAGGCCCGAGTCATTGCCGAGAAAAAAAGCGGATTTGTTTATATGGAAAAAAGCTTCGTCAGTAGTGGTCTTGCCCGCAAGATTCAGGGAGCCTGTGGCCTTGGCTATGCGGTCCAGTTTGTCTTTATCACTTTTAAGGCCCAGAATGATAGTTTTTAAGTTATATTCTCTTTGTAAAAATTTAATAACAGTAATAAAGTTATCTTCAGCCCACTCTTTTTTTTTATCTGTAGCACAGGGGGCTACGCTGAAATAGGGTTTGCTCAGTCGTATGCGGTATTTTCCCGGTTTGTAATAATAATTTCTTTCTCTTATGTGGTAGGGAAAACATCTCAGGATACTGCGGTAATTTTCTTCATTTGGCATTTTTTTATAAAGGGGCATGTGTCCTGTTAAAAAAAATTTTTGCATCCCTTTACTGAATCCCAGCCGGCGGGGTATGCGTAGTATAAAGGAAATAAAGGCAAAAATAAAATTGGTGGGCAGTATTATAACCAGATCAGCATTAATACGATTTATTATACGTAATAATTTTAAAAAACCGAACCGGTGAAAATTAACTGTGGGGGATTTTTGTTTTTTATTATAACAAAGTATCTCGTCAAATATACCCATTTTTTCATAAACTTCCCGGGAATAATTACTGGTTAACAAATGGAAGGAGGTATGATGAAAATGTTTTTTTAAAGAAAACAAAAGATGCAAAGTGGCGATACTGTCGCCAAGCAGATGATTGCCTATAATTAAAAGTTTTTTTACAGGGCGTTCCCGTAAAGATCGGTCGATTTTTACTTTCATAATAATACCTGTCGGAAATGTGTGTATATAAAATTACAATCTATTTCAAAATCTGTCAAATTCGGGAAATATCAGGAGATAAGTTTGTTCCTGTAAGAGTATTAAGTATTATAGAAAAAAATGATAAATAAACCTTCCCGCCGATCGGGTAAAACCGCAGGCAAATTCAATAAATTGCTTTATATTTCCCGGGAAATTTCGATATTTTATTATAGAAATGAAATACCATAATTTTAGCCAGCACTATGCCCGTATAAAACGGAAAAAGATAAGCGGAAGCCGCCGTAAAAATAAAAAACAGAGCGGTTCTTTTGTATATTATCTTAAATTCTGGCTTTTTATTATCATAATTCTGATTAGTACCTATTTTTATATCAGGTATAAAATCAACCATGAACCGCAGTCGGTTTTTTCTAAAGTCAGCCGTATAGTGGAGGCGGAAAAAGATGCTGTAGCTGATACTTTAAGTGCTGAAGAAAAGGTTAAACCTGAAAAAACAGAGCAGCCTGCAGCCTCAGAGGCTTCCGCGGTAAAAGCATCAAACAGAGAAGTTGCTATTCGGGTTTTTTTTCCGCAGCGAAAAAACAAAAAGATAGTTATGTCTTTTGTTAAAACCTCGTTTGAGCAGGGGGATAGTTATTACAAAAATCTGATTAAAAAGATGTTGTTATATAAAAACCGGAATGATCTGGACCGGCCTTTTAATATTTTCAACAACGGTGTAAAAATAAGAAAGGCCTGGCTGGAAGAGGATGTACTGCTGCTTGATTTTAACAGCAGGTTTAGCTACAACCGTTACGGCTATAACGGACTGCGCATGCAAATTCAGCAGGTACTGTGGACTGTTTTTAAAAATCAGCAGGAAAACCAGGAGATTAAAAATATATCCTTTTTAATTAATGGTAAAAGAAAAAGTAAAATAGGGGGGGAGGGTATGCAGCTGAAACCTTTTTACAATAAAAAGGACATTAAAAAAGTCATACCTTATAGAAATAATGTATAAAAGAATAATAGCTGTTCAAATTTTTATTATCGGTTTATTATGGGGCGGGGCGCGGACCAACTCGGTAATTTATAAAGACGAGGTTTTTCATATTATTCATCCCAATGAGATTAAAGAGATAAACAAACCCAAGGTATACGCTAACGGCATTCTCTTTACCTATGACGGCAGTAAAAAGGACAGGGTAGGTTTATCAGGTACATTTATTCATTGGCAAAAGAAAATAAATTTTTATACTAATGAGTATGGTATCTTTTACCGGTTCGTGCCGCTGGAGTTAAAACAGGGCTCTTATATGTACCGTTACGCAGTCAATGATCTCTGGATAAATGATCCTTCGCAGGATTTTTATACCAATGACGGCTATGGAACAATGATAAGTGCTTTCTACCTTAAAAAGGATCTCATTAATTATAACAAAACACCCAAAAAAATGGGAAACGGCTACTATAAGTTTTTTTTAAAAGATAATAATTTTAAATCCGTAAGCTGGGTAGGTACCAGAAACAACTGGGACCCTTATGTAGATAAAATGAAATTAGAGGGCGGGCATTGGACTATCGTAAAAAAAATTCCGCCTGATATGACTTATTACAAATTTACTGTTGACGGCAGAACAGTGCTTGATCCCTGTAATCCGCATATAACCAGGTTAAAGTTTGAAGAGGAAGTTAATTACGTAAAGATGCAGTAATTGTTCTTTCAGTATCTGATTTTATTTCCAATTTTATTTCTTTACAATGTTTAAAAACTGACGGAAACTGATCAGCCCATTCGATTAAAACTATGTCTTTGTCATTGTGCAGGAGTTCTTCCATACCCAGAGCCCGTACCTCAGCCGGTGTTGCCAGCCGGTACATATCTGCATGCCATATAGTTATGATTTGGTTGTTTTTTTTTATATTGTTATATTGATTTATAAGGGTAAAGGTGGGCGAGGGTACTATATCGTTATAGCCCAGGTGTTTGATAAGAGCGCGGCAAAGGAAAGATTTGCCTGAACCCATCTTTCCGGTCAGTTTTATATTATCTCCCGGAAAGATAAGTTCAGACAAATGAGCGGCTATCTTTGCAGTTTCCTGTTCAGATGCCGAAAAAAAGTACATTGTTTACAGCATTGGTGCAATAACCAGCGAGATAACCATCATAAGCTTAATTAAAATATTTAGTGAAGGACCGGCTGTATCTTTAAAAGGATCACCCACTGTGTCCCCTATAACAGCAGCCTTATGCGCAGCAGAACCTTTTTTTTCTTTTTTATTTTTACTGTTTTTAAAAGCACCGCTTTCAATCAGTTTTTTGGCGTTGTCCCAGGCACCACCGGTATTGGACATAAAAAGGGCCATAACCACACCGGAAATAGTTACACCAGCCAGAACACCGCCCAGCATTTCCGGACCGCCGATAAAACCGACCAGTACCGGAGTCAGAACAGCCAGCAGGCCGGGTATGATCATTTCCCTGATAGCGGCAGCAGTGGATATATCCACACATCTGGCATAATCAGCTTTGGCTTTCCCTTTGAGCAGACCTTTAATCGATTTAATCTGGCGTCTTACCTCGTCAATCATGGAAAAAGCTGCTCTTCCTACAGCTCCCATGGCATATGAGGAGAACAGGAAAGGAAGTACGCCCCCGAGAAAGAGGCCGGCCATAACTTTGGGAATGGTTATATCAATAGCGTTTATATCCGGATGTTTTATTTTAACTGTAGTAAGAAAAGCACTGAACAGAGCCAGGGCGGTCAGGGCTGCGGAGCCAATAGCAAAACCTTTACCTATAGCAGCAGTGGTATTGCCTACTGCATCCAGTTTATCGGTGCGCTGTCTTACTTTTTTCGGTAAGCCGGCCATTTCCGCCAGCCCGCCGGCATTATCAGCAATAGGCCCGTATGCGTCAACTGCCAGCTGAATACCGGTAGTGATCAGCATGCCCAGGGCGGCAATAGCAATGCCGTAAAGTCCGGCCAGATGGAAAGCGCACAGAATGCCGGCTGCGATAAGGATGATCGGTATAGCTGTTGACTGCATGCCTACGGAGAGGCCGGTAATAATGTTGGTAGCCGGCCCGGTCTCACTGGCGGCAGCTATTTTTCTGGCTGAACTCTTGTTTTCAGCGGTGTAATATTCGGTAACCAACCCCACTGCAGTACCGATAATAAGGCCGGCAACCAGAGCGCCGAATATGCCCAGGTAGCTGTATTTAACTCCGGCAAGCTCAAAGCTGGCCGGGGCCACTATTTGGATAACAAAGAAACTTACAATTGCGGTAATGATGGCAGCTCCGAAAGTGCCTATGTTAAGCGCTTTTTGCGGATTTCCTTTCTCTTTGGTCCGCACCAGAAAAGTACAGCCTATGGAAACAATAATACCCATAGCTGCCAGATAAAGCGGCAGTATAATAAGATTAAGATCAAACGCTGCTGCACTTGCTCCGAGTACCATAGCGGCTATGATTGAGCCTACATAGGATTCAAACAGGTCAGCGCCCATGCCGGCTACATCACCTACATTGTCGCCAACATTATCTGCAATAGTAGCAGGATTGCGCGGATCGTCTTCCGGGATACCAGCCTCAACTTTGCCGACCAGGTCAGCGCCTACATCAGCTGCCTTGGTATAAATGCCGCCGCCTACGCGGGCAAACAGGGCAATAGAGGAAGCACCCATGGCAAAGCCGTTTAGTATCGGCAGTACATGCGAGATGACCAGCGTGCTGTCAACATTGCCGTCAGCAGCAATGCCGAAATTTTTTAAATAGATGATAAACAGCACTGAAAGTCCGATTATAGCCAGGCCTACTACATTCATGCCCATTACAGTGCCTCCGGCAAAAGCAATTTTCAAAGCCTGCGCCAGACTTTTTCGTGCTTTATTGGTGGTACGCACATTGGCCTGGGTTGCTACCCGCATACCCATAAAACCGGCCAGGCCGGAACATACTGCTCCGACAATAAAAGATACAGCTGTAAGTTTTAGCCAGCCTTCATTGCCGATTACCAGCAGTACAGCAACAGTTAACACAAAAATTGATAAGACTTTATACTCCCGTTTCAGGAAAGCCATAGCTCCTTCACGTATTGCTGCTGCAATGTTTTTCATTTTTTCTTTACCGGAATCCTGCCGCTTGATTAAAAAGCTTTTAATAAATGCAAAAATAAGGGCAAGTAAACCGCAAATTGGTATAATATAATAAATATTAGTCACACTATCCTCCTCATTAAAATTAGGGCTTAATTATATAATAAAAACTCTAATTGGTAAAATCCGGAAAATTTCCTTTCCGGTTTTATTTTAATAACTTCAGCAAGGAATCGCCGACCGGCCTTGCCGGTTTTTAAAAATCAGCCCAAAACATACTGTAATCTTTAACTTAAGGACGAACTTGTTCTACGGGAATACGCAGGAGCAGGTCTGCCGCAGCTATTCTCTGTTTTTTTAAGGTGTACAGCCACTGCAAAAGCGGATTTTATTTTTTTAAAAAAAATAATTGTATAAGGTAAGAAAACATGCTAAATTTACCGGAATTTTTATCAAGGATATTTTATGAATCCACAGGCGGAAGAGTTAAACAATATTATTTGTCAGAAACATAAAGCTGTTTATGATTTACTCTCTGAAAAAGGGAAAAATATTTTTTTCCCAAAAAAGGGGATACTGGCCCAGACCAAGGCGGCCAGGGGCAAGGCTGTAAATGCAACTATCGGGGCTGCTATTGAGGATGACGGTACGCCGATGCGTCTGCCCTGTCTGGAAAAACTGGTTGATGCTGATCCGGCTGCTGTTTTTCCCTATGCGCCCAGTTTCGGCAGACCGGATATCAGGAAGAAATGGCAGGAGATGATCTATGCGAAAAATCCGGGTTTGCAAAACAGTACTGTTAGTTTACCTATAGTAACTCATGCCTTAACCCATGCTTTAACTTTGGCCGGCTATCTCTTTATTAATGAAGGCGACAAAATGATAATGCCGGACAAATTCTGGGGTAATTACAAACTTATTTTTCAAAACGGCTGGGGTGCGGAGTTTACAACTTTCCCCCTTTTTAAAAATAGCCGGCTTAATATAGAAGGACTGGAGCAGGCTATGCAGAACAGTGTTTCGGAAAAAATTATTTTAATGCTTAATTTTCCCAATAATCCTACCGGCTACACTCCGACGGCAGCCGAAGCTGAGGCTGTCAAGGCTGCTGTAGCAAAAAGCGCTGCCGCCGGAAAAAAAATTGTAGTACTGTGTGATGATGCTTATTTCGGTCTGGTTTATGAGCAGGGTATTTTTACAGAGTCGCTTTTCAGTCTGCTGGCAGACCTGCACGAAAATGTATTGGCTGTAAAAATTGACGGAGCTACCAAGGAGGATTATGTCTGGGGCTTCAGAACCGGTTTTATAACCTTTGCTGTTAAAAACGGCAGCGCTGAACTTTATCAGGCTCTTGAAGCAAAAGCTTCCGGAGCTGTACGCGGTTCTATATCCAATGCTTCCAATCTGTCCCAGTCCCTGTTGCTTAAAACCTATAATAATCCGGAATATAAAAAAGAGAAAAAGGAAAAGTATTCTCTGCTGAAAACCCGGTACCTCGCTGTAAAAAAGGTGTTTGCTGAAAATAAGGAATATGAAAAGTTTTTTAAACCCTTTCCTTTTAATTCCGGCTATTTTATGTGTGTACAGCTTGCAGAGGGTATTGAGGGCGCTAAAGTGCGGCAGCTTTTACTGGATAAGTACAACACCGGTATCATAAATATCGGTAACATTCTGCGGATAGCTTTTTCAGCAGTAGCTGCTAAAAACGTACCGGGACTGTTTGCCAATATTTATAAAGCCTGTGCGGAAGTTTAACTGCAGTAATCCAGGACTATATTAAGCATTCTGCGTATCGGTTCGGCTGCTCCCCATAAGAGCTGGTCACCCACGGAAAATGCTGTTAAATATTTTGGTCCTATATTCATTTTATGGATACGGCCTACAGGTACCTGCAGGGTACCGGTTACTGCTGCCGGAGTAAGTTTTTGTTCTGTAGCGTTTTTGGTATTGGGAATAACTTTTACCCAGTCATTACTTCCTGCCAGCAGGGATTCGACCTCCCCGTCGGAAATTTCCTTTTTGAGCTTAATGGTAAAGGCCTGACTATGACAGCGCATAGTGCCTATACGCACACAAATACCGTCCACAGGTATAATATGATCACTGTTTAGAATTTTGTTGGTCTCTGCGCTTCCTTTCCATTCTTCCCGTGACTGCCCGTTGTCTGCTTCGCTGTCTATCCAGGGGATGAGACTGCCGGCAAGGGGGACAGGCCATATATTAAGGGGGAAACCTTTGTCCTGCATTTTGGCAGTTACCATTTTATCAATCTTTAAAATACTGCTGCCCGGATCATCAGTTTTGCCGGCACTGTCATGGCTGAGATAATTCATCTGCTGCAGCAGTTCCCGCATGTTTTTCGCGCCGGCGCCGGAGGCTGCCTGGTAAGTCATAGTACTGAGCCATTCCACCAGGTCTGCCTTAAACAGGCCGGCCAGGGCCATCAGCATCAGACTGACGGTACAGTTGCCGCCGCAAAAAGTTTTACAGCCTGAGCTGAGTCCGTTTTTAATAATGTCCATATTAACCGGATCCAGTCCTATAATGCTGTCATTTGCCATGCGCAGGGCTGATGCGGCATCGATCCAGTATCCCTGCCAGCCCTGCTGCCGCAGCTGTCCGTAAACTTTTTTGGTATAGCTGCCTCCCTGACAGGTTACAATAATTTCCATTTTTTTTAATATCTCATAATCATAAGCGTCAGCCAGAGGTTTATGGTCAGGACCGGTCTGTCCGGCCTGGGAAGTTGAAAAATACACCGGTTCAACATGCTGTAGATCATTTTCGGCCTGCATGCGCTGCATCAGGACTGAACCAACCATGCCGCGCCAGCCAATAATACCAATTTTTTTCATAAACAAACTCCTTTCTTTTTTATAATATACAGCATCCAATTAATGCTGTTTGTATCAGCAGCATGTATGAATACCAACAGACTTTATTGTTAAAAGGGACATAATTATATAGACATTTTTACTTTAGGTCAATAGGAAAACCTGAAAATTCATACCAACTATTGACATAATTTTTAATTATGTTATAATATTTACATCTGATACAGAGTTAGTATCTCAGGGTTTTTCAAATTATATAATGATTCCTTTTTTGAAAAATTATAAATAACAGTTAATCAAGTTAAATGTTACTATAAAGTCACAAATTTAAGTTAAATTTTCAGGAGAATTTTGTGGGAGAAAGTCAAGCGCAAGCAGTATTAAATGAGGACACGGCAGAGCAAAACAAACCGCGGAAAAAAACACGTAAGATAAAAATTACCAAAAACGGTAAAGAAAACAAATTAAACTCAAAACATGAGAGACATGAAAAACATGAAAAACATGCGGAACAAGAAAAGTATGTAAAGAGTCGAAATGGCAAAACCAGCATCAACATTAATAATTTAAACCGTAAAAACATTAAAGAATTAATGGCTTTTGCTAAAAATTATGATGTTATTTTCAATGAAGAGGAAATAACCAAGCAAAGACTTATTTTCCAGATCATTGAAAAAGCTATCTTAAAAAAAGAAGCTGTTGTTTCGGTTACAGGTGTTTTTGAGCGTTTAAATGACGGTTTTGGTTTTTTACGTTATCCGGAATACAATTATGTACAGGGCTCAAATGATATTTACATGTCGCCTTCCCAGATCCGCTCTTACGGTCTGCGTACAGGTGACTCTGTTACCGGTGATATACGGGCGCCGAAACCATCGGAAAAATATTTTGCTATGCTGCAGATACGTGAGATAAATTTTCAAAAAGTGGAAGATAACGATAAAGTATCTTTTGATTCACTTACCCCTTTTTATGCTACGGAAAAGATGAGTATGGAGCGGGAAGCTGATAAATATGATGCCCGTATCCTTGATCTGTTCTCTCCTATAGGTAAAGGCCAGCGCGGTTTGATCGTATCACCGCCCAAGGCTGGTAAAACTATCTTTTTGCAGCATATTGCCAATTCCATAACCAAAAACCATCCTGAATGTTATATTATTGTGCTGCTTATTGATGAAAGGCCGGAAGAGGTTACGGATATGAAACGCCAGGTAAGTGCTGAGGTTATATCTTCTACTTTTGATGAACCGGCGCACCGGCATGTTAATGTAGCCCGGATCGTGCTGGAAAAAGCCAAACGGTTGTCAGAACAGAAAAAAGATGTAGTTATTCTGCTTGACAGTATTACCAGACTGGCCCGCGCTTACAACCAGGTGGAACCAACTTCCGGCAAAGTACTTTCCGGTGGTGTGGATTCCAATGCCCTGCATAAACCGAAACGTTTTTTCGGTGCTGCCCGCAATATCGAAGAGGGAGGGTCATTATCTATTATTGCTACAGCCCTGATAGAGACCGGCAGCCGCATGGATGAAGTTATTTTTGAAGAATTTAAAGGTACAGGTAATATGGAAGTCGTGCTTTCCCGCCGTTTGGCTGACCGCCGTATTTTTCCGGCTATTGATATCAAGAAAAGCGGTACCAGACGTGAGGACCTTTTACTGGAAGATTATGAAATGTCCAAAATGTTTGCTTTACGCAATGCTTTGGCTACACTTGATGATGTGGAAGCAACCCAGCTTGTGCTGGATAAAATGAAAATGACCAAAGATAATAAAAATTTTCTTGATGCTATGAATTCATCAAGTTAAACCGGAATCGTTCATGCCTGAATTAATTTCACAGCTGATAAACCTTTTTCTGTTTTCGCTGGTTGGTTTGTTACTGACTTTTATTATCTTTAAATCTTCCAAATTATTATTCGGTCTGGATTTGAGTGAAGAGATACGTAATGGTAACAAGGCGGCTGCCATACTGGGCGCCGGAGTTTTACTTTTTTTCGGCCTGGTTGTTATCGGTCTGCTGAGCTGACCTGCCGATATGGATTCTGCCGCTTCATATTTTGATGATATTTTAGCCGTTATCCAGAAATTAAGGGGGTCGGGGGGATGTCCCTGGGATAAAAAACAAAATTTTTTCTCAATGAAAAACGAACTGCTGGAAGAGGTCTATGAATTTATAGATACACTGGGTGAAAATAATACCCTTCATTTACGGGAAGAACTTGGTGATCTTTTATTCAACGTTTTGTTCTATGCGGTTATGGCTGAAGAAAAGAGTCTGTTTACAGTCCGGGAACTCCTGGATGAGCTGAAAAATAAACTGGTTTACCGCCATCCGCATGTATTCAAAAATGAGCGTGTAGATACTGCAGCGCAGGCTCTGGCCCTGTGGAATAGACAAAAAAATCGGGAAAAAAAACGGCAGTCAATATTGGACGGTTTGGCCAAATCACAGCCCCCCATGCTGAAAGCTTATGATCTGCAAAAAAGAGCTGCCCGCTGCGGCTTTGACTGGGATAATATTAAAGAGGTAGCGGACAAAATAGAAGAAGAACTGGCTGAACTTAAAACTGCACTGGAAAGCGGAAATACAGAGCAAACAGAAGCGGAAGCCGGGGATCTTTTGTTCAGTATTATAAACTTATGCCGATTTGCTGACATTGATCCGGATAAAGCCTTAACTCAAACCAATAAAAAATTTATTAACCGTTTTAAATATATGGAAGCTGATCTTAACAAAGAGGGAGCAAAACCGGAACAAAAAAAAATAACTGAGCTGGAGCAGTTATGGCAGAAAGCAAAAAGATTTTTTCCCTGATTATAATCCTGTTTTTTATTTTTAACTGCCGGGAATATATAAAATATTCAGATTATAAAAATGCCCGCGTCTTCTTTGACGGTTATGATATTAATATTGATTTAATGACCTTTCCTGCCCGAAATACTCTTATTTTTTTAAACCGGGTTCAGCTTTATACTAATATATTAAACAAGAAGAGCGCTGTAAGCAGGTGCGAATCACAATATACCAATACTAACGGTTTGCACTATAAAATCAAACATCCGCCTGAGGGTAAATATTATATATTTTTTATAAACCATAATAAAAAAGAAGATTGTTATTATTTATCAGCAGTTTATAAAGGCCGCGTACCTCCTTATGGTGAACTGGATTTTACTTTAATTACCAAAACCAACAAAGGACCGGAGGTTGTTGTTAAAGGAGAAAATATACGCGGGTATTATAGGGAACTTTATGTCATACGCGCAAGCAGTGAGAAGACCAACCGCTTTACAGCCATATCTACCAATGTTTATTTCAGCAACAGGGTTAGTAAAATATTATACCGCGATCACACTCCGGTAGAAGATGTTTTGTATAAATACAGGCTTAAAGGTGTTTCAGTCGGCGGCCGGGTTATAGAAACAGAGCCGCAGGAAGTTATCTTTCCTTTCAGCAGGCAGCCAAAGAGAAACAAACTTTTTACAGGCCGGGATCTGCAGACCCATTACAGCGGTCTGGAGCAATACCAGCCGGGCAGGCCTTCAGCTTTAGCAGCGGTAAAGGATATGTTTAACAATGGTCATGCCCGGAAAGCCAATGCGATATTTAAAGATATAACTCCGGCAGCAACCTCTTCTTATTATTACTGGGAGGGAGTTCTGGCCTATACTGTGGAAAAAGAACCGGAAAAAGCGCTTGACTGTTTTGCGGAAGTTATTAAAAGCAACACCTACCGGGCAGAAGTTTTCCGTTCCTATATATGGCTGTCAGCAATATGCCTCAAAAACAGCACTGACGATAAATTTTTCCTGGAAAACGCTTTGCGTTATGCGGAAAAAGCGCTTGCTTTTTCCGGCCGATCCCGTTATAAAGATGATGCGGTTTTTTATAAAATAAAGGCTTTGTACCATGTGGACCGTAAAGCAGAGCTTAAAAGTTATCTGGAGCAAATCGAAAAAGAGCATTTAATCAGGGAATATGCGCGTTATTTCGATATTAATATGCTTAAAGAACTGGAAATTATTCCTGAAATAGAGTATTATAAAAGCAAAATTCGTTATTAAAATTTAAATGTATAAATTTGAAAACAAATACTCATCCCGATTTCAATATATTGCCGGCGGTGATGAGGCAGGACGCGGCTGTCTGGCCGGTCCGGTAGCTGCTGCACTGGTTATTCTGGACCCGGCCGTTATTATTCCCGGACTTAAAGATTCCAAACTGCTGACTGCTGCCCGCCGGGAACTGCTTTTTGAAGCGATTAAAGCAAAAGCACTTGCCTGGGCGGTTGGTCTGGCGGATCATAATCTTATTGATCAGATAAATATACTGGAAGCTACGAAAAAAGCATTTATTAAAGCATATAACAGGATAAATATTAAACCTGATTTTATTTTGTTTGATGCTCTTAAGGTAGACGCTTTAAAGGTGGCGCAGCTGAAATTAATCAAAGGAGAAAGCAAGTCAGCCTCTATTGCGGCTGCTTCGATCATGGCTAAAGTAAGCCGTGACCGTTTAATGGTCAAGTATGCAGAAAACTATCCCGGTTACGGTTTTGCCAAACATAAAGGTTACGGCACCCGGAAACACAGAGTAGCAATAGCCGGCCTGGGACCATGCAGTATACACCGTAAAACTTTCCGGCCGGTGAGTGCTTATGTTTCAGATTAGATTAAATAATCTAAATGCTTCTCACTGTAAACATCTTAACAACGGCGATATTGTAAAAGCCAGAGTATTTCAGCGTCTTTCCCCGACCCAGGCCTATTTGAATATTCGGGGTGTAAAACTGTTGGCTGAGGCCCGGGTTTATATACCTGATGCAGCCAGTTACCGTATTGAAAGGAGAGAGGGTCTGCTTATATTCCATCTGCTGCAGCGCGGTTCGGATTCTCCAGCTATGACAGTTAGCCGGCGGATGTCACAGGAAAAAAGTATTATAAAAAGCTTTTTATTAAAAAACAATACGGAGAACCGGAATTACATTGCAGTTTTAAAACGGCTTTTGTCCGGGAAGAGTTATCAGGGCATTACCTTCCGCAAGGTTTTTCCTTTTCTGGCTCTGTGCATGGAAAGCGGTTACCTTCCCAATATAGAAAACCTCGGGTTTTTATTTAAAAAAAATATACGTTTTTCATCCAATCCGAAATATCAATTTTTAAAAAAATTAAGTAATAATTTTTTTAAAAATACCGAAAATTATTATGAAACAGATTTCTTTGAAAGGATCAAGGAGGATCGTTTCTATAAAGAAATTCTGGAAAAAAAAAACATGGAGGTATCAGAGCGGTTCAGAAATTTTCTGGCGTCTATTTTAACAAAATCATATTTTTATAAGGAATTCTGTGTTTTCGGCCGGCCGGGACGTATGGTATATCTGCATTTCCGGCGGTTTGATCTTAAGGCTGTGAAACTTAAGATTGAAACCAGGGTTTGCGGAGATGTTAAAATATTTTTATTACAGCAAAGGAAGCAGTTTTTTATTGACGTTTATTACCGCAATGAGGGTATAGAGCACTATTGCCGCCCGCTTGTTAAGCTTATGAAAGAAAAAATAATTACTGCGGATTTTCCCGAACCGGTTGTTAACACTTATACAGGCGGTACTGATAATGTTTTTTTACTTGGTAATGAAAAAATATTTGATATAATAAACAAAACTGAAGATGAAACAGAATAAAAAGATTACTACAGCAGCAGCTTTGCGGTATATGCAGAGGGATCAGGCTCCGGTTGTTATAGATAAAGGCAGAGGTAAAGCTGCAGACAGGATACTGGAATGTGCGGCCAGATTCGGTATACCGGTAAAAAAAAATGACATTGCTTCTTATCTTATGCGTGTGGAAAAATTTACAGAGATTGATCCTTTTATGTTTACTATTATTGCAGAGATTTATACTGAAATCTACCGACTTGATAACTCAGCTGCCCGTAACTCAGTTTTTAACGGAGAGAGCCAATGAAAGAGATAGCAGTAAAAGACCTTAAAACAGGCGAGAGCTATTCAAGTATTCTCAGTTTTGACGGTAAAATTCCGCTGTTGGAACCGGGACTGCCGCTGGGGGAAGATGATGTTGAGATACTGAAACACTGGAAAGTAGACAAACTGTATCTTGTTGATCAGGTGGAGGAGATAAAAGAAGACACGGGTGAGATGTTCAACCGTTTTCATGACGAACGAAAACTTTTTGTCAATGCATCAAATGATGCGGTTAAAGAGATTAAAAAGTTTTTTGATTCGGTAAAACAGCGCGGTTTCGGATATCTTCACGATGTAGAGAGTCAGTTTGAGGATACTCTGTCTCTGTTAAAAAGAAATAAAAATTTTTTCCTGATTGTACTCCAGCAGCGCAATCCTGATCTGCGCAAGTTTGAAGAAGTTGCTTTTTATGCAGCTGTTTTAAGCGTTATAATTGCCAGGCATATAAAGAAGACAGACGGTTCTGCTTATACAGATGAAGAATTAAAAATTTATTATAAAGCTGCTGTCTGCGCGAATGTAGGAATGCTGCGCTTTGAAAAGATGATCAACCGTCCCAAAGTTCCCTCACCACAGGAAAAACAGGCCCTTAAAACCCATACCCTGCTTGGTTATAAAATAGTGGCTAAAAAAATGAAAATGGAGCAAAGCATAGCTGCCTGTACCTTAAATCACCATGAAGCAATTGACGGCAGTGGTTATCCGCGTAAACTCAAAGGCGATCAGATCTCTTTAATGACTAAAGTAGTTTCTATTTGCCTGGATTATGTAGAAACCATGCGCGGTGCGCCTTTTACCCAAAAACAATTACCTTATGCTGCTTTAAGGAAGATATGCGGCGGTGCCAAAAAAAAATATCATTCCGCTCTTATAAATTATCTGGTCAGGGAGTTGTCAATGTATCCGCTTGGCTCCGTAGTACAGTTAAAAGATATGTCAATGGGTGTGGTAATTGATGCCAACCCCAGGGTCCCGCTAAGGCCTACAGTGAAAGTAGTTATTAATGCCGACGGTGAAGTGCTTAAAGAAAATAAAATAATAAACATGGCTGAAGCAACCTCTGTTTTTATTCATGAAGTAATTGATGATAATGAACTTATTGAGCGTGTTTTTGAGAATTTGTGATGAATAAAAAAACTGTAGGAAAAAAATATGAAAACCTGGCGTGCAGCTACCTGCAGCAAAACGGCTATACTGTTTTAAAACAAAACTACCGTTACGGTAAAAAGGAGATCGATATAATAGCCAGCACAGGAAAGGTGCTGGTATTTGCTGAAATCAAATACCGCACCCGAAACCGGACATATAATGCTTTTAATGCTGTCAGCAAGCAGAAAATGAGAAATATAATTACATGTGCAAGCGGTTTTATATCGCTTTATAAGGCTTACAGAGATTATTACAGCCGCTTTGATGTGCTGGTTGTTATAAAAAATAATAATACTGCCAGGGAGGTACACCATATAAAAAATGCTTTTTCTGTTTCAACTGTAAATTAGTATAATTCAACAGGCGAGTATGCCGGCCCCCAACAGGGAAGCATATCTGCTTGGGGTTACAAGGAGGTAACTTTCACAAAAGGAGTTGTGTTATGAAAATTGCAGTTGTTATTGATTACAAAAAAATTAATCAAATTAAACAGAAAATTGAAACGCAAAACTATATTGACAATGCAATAAGTCATTTGGCGTTTCAGTTAACTCTACTTTTTATTTAAGCTAACAGGCCCGTTTAAAAGCGGGCCTGCAGCTTAATTTGCATTTTTGGTAAATATATAGAATAATTCCATAAATTTTAATAGGAATTTAAATTATTCTTAACAGGTATAGATAATATGGCCAAGAAACCGGAAAAGCGAAAAACCGTTGTGATAGTAGATGATGAAGATGATGTGCGTCAGTTACTTAATGAGGCATTTAAAAAAGAAGGGTATAATGTATATCTTGCTGAAAACGGGTTAAAATTAATAGCTATCTTGCGTGCGGAAAAAGTTGACGCAGTTTTACTTGATATAAATCTGCCCTGGCTGTCAGGCTACCAGATTTGTAAATCTATTAAAAATGATCAGAAACTGGCCGGCACCAAGGTTATATATGTATCAGGTATGATAGTGGATGAGGAAGAGTGTTATTCTTCCGGGTGTGACGGAGTAATTAAAAAACCTTTTCGCATATCAGCCGTTATCGATGAGGTAAATAAAAAAGTAAAAGCCGGATAGCGTTATCCATTTTGTTACGTTATAATTTTTTTCTTATCCTTATTGCAGCCGGTTTTTTAAACAGCAGCGTCATACCGGCAGCTGCCGGCAAAGATGATCTCCAAAAAAAGCTCGTCTGTTTTTTTAATAAAAGCCGTTTTAATAGTGCGCTTGAGCTGCTTGATTCTTTTTATGCCGAGCGTAAAAAAGATCTCTTTTTTTATAAATATAAAAGTATTTTCTTTTCTTTTGAACTTTCCCGGGCATGGAAACAGAAAGAAGGTAATCTAAAACTGTTATTAATCGCTACCAGACTAAAAGATCATAATACGGAAATGATAAAACGCTATCCTGAGAACGGGAACGGCTATACCGGACTGGGTGAATATTATCTCTATATGCCCTGGTATCTTGGCGGCAGCATGGATAAAGCAGAAGAGTATTTAACCAAAGGCGCGAAGCTCAATCAGCAGCTTTATAATGAGTACCGCCTGTTGCTTTTATATTTAAACAAACTTAAAGCTTATGATAAAGCTGATAAAATTTTAAACAGTCTGGAGCAGAAAAAAGCAAGCCGGCTTTGTTTTTACGAAAAAAATTATTTTAAATGGATCACCTATCAACGCGGTGTATATTACTATTTTACCGGCAGCAAAAAAGCGGCCCGCCGTCAGATGATGATGCATAAAAATAAAGTAACCAATTCCTACTGGGCTTATTATTTTATCTGGAGGATTGACCGGGAAACCGGAGAGACAAACAGAAACGCCTATAACAAGGCTTATCAGCTTGCCGGTCTATACAGTGACCGTCAATTTATCAGCAGACTGGAAGATGAAGCTGATACAGACTGATGAGTCATCTGCGCAGGATCATAACCGGTGATAATTCATTCTCTGTTTATAACAGCATTTATGAGGAAGGCTGTCATTCTCTGACCGGGGCTGTTACAGAAGCGCGGGAAAAGTTTGTTAGACCGTTTTATCTTTATTTGCAAAGTCTGCCCCCGGTTTTATCCGTACTGGATATTTGTTTTGGTTTGGGTAATAACAGTTTTTCCTTTTTAAACTATTTTTATAATAAAGTCAGGCAGATCAATATAACCGCTTATGAGATTGATACGGACTTGCTCCGTTTTTTACCGGAAAACAAAAAATTTTATCCCCGATGGAAGGGAGTGATTGACTGCCTGGCCGGCCGCAGGTCATTTAAGGAGAAAGGCCTCAGCTTAAAACTGCTGCACAGGGATTTTACAGCTGATCTTTTAAACACTTCAGCAGCCGGAAAGTATCATTTCATAATGCATGATCCCTTTAGTCCGCTTAAATGTCCGGAACAATGGACGGCGGAACTGTTTAAAAAATATTACACTTTGTTAAGGCAGGGAGGAATGGTTACCACTTATGCCAGCGCCAAACCCGTACGCGCCGGTATGCTGGCAGCCGGGTTTGCCGTACGCTCTGTACCAAACCAGGCAAGCAGGAAAGAAGGCACTATGGCGGTAAAAGATAATAATTTTGCCACTGATCATGAGATTACAGACTTTTATAACAAAACTACGGCCCGTATCCCTTTTCGTCAACCGCCCGGCTGCAGCAGTGATATTATTAAGCGGCGCCGCTGTATAATTACAGCCTGGGAAAGGGAAAAAAAACAATTGGTGGAAGAGCGCGGCTTTCTTACTATTAAAAGATATTTGAAAAATAGCTAAGTATTAAAAACAATATTGTAACAGCGGTTTTATAATCATTTATTATTTTGCTGCAGACTGGTTTTGATCAGCTCAAGGTCATGCTTGCCGGTTAATTTGGGGTTGGGATGTTTAAGCATATATATTTTTATGGGTTTGCGGCTGGCTTTATAAACTTCAGCATCATCTGTAGGTATGTTTTTTTTTTTTACTGCTTTTTGGTAGTGTTTATAAAGGACTTTATAAGGAAAACATTGCGGGGTGGAAACAGCAGCCATAGCAGAGCGCCGGGGGTGGCCGGTAATATTAAAGGTGGTTTTATTAATTTTTTTAACTGTATCCGTAAGAGGCGTTGCGGGTACTACTGCTGTAGCTGCAGCCAGTTTAAGCAGATTACGGATGTCCGGGGCTGAAATAAGGGGCCGGGCAGCGTCATGTATCATAACCAGCTCAGTATCCTGATTTACTTTTTTCAGTCCTGCATAAACCGAACGGCAACGGGTTGTGCTGCCGCCGATTATTTTTATTTGCCGGTTATCAATCCGGTGTTTTTTCAGATATGCGCTGGAGAACAGCCGCCTGGTTTTTTCCATCTCTGCAGGCGGTACTATAAGAAGGTATTCGCTGACTGCTTTTATGCGGAAAAAAGTTTCCAGAGCATACAAAAACAGCGGTTTATCTTTGATTTTGAGAAACTGTTTTCTGGTTCGGCTTTTAAAACGGAGCCCTCTCCCTGCAGCGGCAAGGATTAGTGCGCATTTCATACTCAGGTCAGTTTACAGAAAACCATTTTACCGGATGAACTTTGTACATAGGAAGTTACCACAACAGGTTTGGTTTCGCCTATGTATTTTTCACCCTCTTCAATCACTACCATGGTATCGTCATCCATGTATCCTACGCCCTGGTTTTTATTATTGCCTTTTTTGGAGATATTTACTTTTAATTTGTCTCCGATGTTGTAGTTTGGTTTTAAAACAGTAGCAATAGAATTGATGTTTAATACTTTGATACCTTCTACCTGAGCTACTTTAAAAAGGTTGTAATCGGTAGTAATAATATTGCATTGGTTTTTGCGGGCGTAATGAAGCAGTTTGTTGTCTACACCTTTGAGAAAATCATAATCAACCGTGGGAATGTTTATGGATAATTTGTCAGATTCTTTCATTTTACGTAATATATCAAGACCGCGCCGGCCTTTTTTTCTTTTTTCATGATTGGAACTGTCGGAAATAAGCTGCATTTCCCGGACTACAAACTCGGGTATAATAAGTGATTCTGAAAGAAAGCCGGCTTCGCAGATGCCTTTTAGCCTGCCGTCAATAATAGCACTGGTATCCACTATGTAGGATTCTATGTTGCCGCTGCTTTCCTGCTCTTTTTTACGGAAAAAAGTAGCAGACTCTGCAATATTGAGACTGATATAGACCGCCATTAACAGGATAAAGATAAACAGTGAATTTTTTATTACCCGGACGGATCCCTCGGGAATAGCAAGCTCCATCTTAAAACCGGTAATCTGTAACAGCAGAAAAATAATAAACAACAGTAATGCCAGTAAAATAGAAGCTGTTAAAATTTTATAAAACTTTATTTTAACTATAACATAACGGTCAATAAACAGGAAAAGTCCTGTATAGACAGCAAACAAAACAAGCTGTTGCTGTAAAGGTGCGTCTGCCGGACTGGTATAGTAATGGTAACCGGCCAGCAAAAATAAAAGTAAAATATAGATAATTCTAAACATTTTTTTTCCTCATCTTTTTTTCAAATTTGGCTCCAAGTGAGTCAAGTTTACTGGAGATGAGGTTGTTTACTTCTTCTTCATCAGCTTTATCAGATATTGATATCTCTTTTACCAGCATATGATAGGCATTTTCATATTGTTTTCTTTCCATAACGGAAAGTGTTTTTATTTTATTTCTAATGAAAAGTTCTTTTATAACATTAGCCAGGTTTTTTATATCACCGGTTTTAAGCTTGTCAATATTTTCCTGGAAACGTACTTTCCAGTTATCTTCAATCTTTTTAGGATAAATAGTTAATTGTTTCAAAATACCGGCTATTTCTGATTTTTTAATAACTTTGCGAAGTCCCATTTTCTCAGCGTTTTCCAGAGGTACAGAGATTGACATGTCTGATTCTTTAAGTCTGACTTTAAGAAATTTCGCTTTTTTATTGTTGACCTTGGTGTCATAAGTACCTTCGACAGTGCCGACTCCGTGTAACGGGTAAACAACTTCATCTTTTTTTTTAAACTTTACTTTGGCCATTTTATATTGTAACATGATTGCCGTTATTAAACAATTTTATTACTCTAAATTAAGGTAGAAAACAGGGAAAAACAGGCTAAATGTTATAATTTAATGTCTTTTACGGCACTTTATAGTAAAATTATACGAAATTATGTTCAAATTGTTATTTAAATATGTTTTTGTTTTTACAGTGTTTATTTGCCTGCTGCCGGCCCGGGCGCAGAGTAAGTTAAAGACAGATATTTATAAAGAGTATACTGTATACCCTGTAAATGCTACCAACCGGCTGGCAGTAAAGATAACCATTCCTCCGGGTCATTATTTATACGCGTTTTCAGCAGCAAAGCCGCAGCAGGGTTTTGCTGATATTGCTCTGGTTACAGCCGGCGGCAGTGATTTTAAAGTTATCTCCCGTAAATACAGCCGCCCGGGTATTGTTACGGATTATAACGGTCAAAAGAAAAAAGTATATCAGCAGCATTTGGTAGTGGTTTTTCAGTTCTGCTGCAGCAGCGCTTCTGCAATTCCGGCAGCAGTAAAGATGAAATATGTTTTATGTGATGCTAAAAGCTGTACTGCTTTCAGACAAACCAGGAAAATAAATTTACGCTTTAGTGAGAAAAAGAGTCTGCCGCGGCAGTTTTTTCAGAAGCTGGTTGCTGCCAATACGTATACTACGGTTCCTCTCTCAGCAGCAAAGCAGGATGCCGGTATTGATTCAGAAGCTGCCGTACAGGATCCTGCCGGTTTCGGGGCAGTGACAAAAGAACTTTTTCAGGCTTTTTTAAAAACCGTAAAACCGGTTCCTTTTGCTGATAAACTGGAGACAGGCTCCTTTTTGTGGGCTTTGCTTTTCGGTTTTATAGCCGGTATTATTCTAAATATTACTCCCTGTGTTTTGCCTGTAATAAGTATTAAAGTTTTATCTATTTTAAAGCAGGCCGGAGAGAATAAAAAGACGGTCAAACTGCACGCTCTGGCATTTACAGCCGGTATGCTGGCGGTATTTATGCTGCTGGCTTTTTTAGCTGCTTATGCAGGCTATGCCTGGGGTGAGCTGTTTAAAGAGCCTTTTTTCCTGATTATCATGATTCTTTTGGTATTGCTGATGGCTCTGTCCCTGTTCGGTTTGGTGCAAGTTCCCTTTTTCTCTTTTGCAGTTGGTTCAGGTCAGAGCCGCAGCCCCTATTTTGCCTCTTTTAATAAAGGTATATTTGCAACATTGCTTGCAACGCCATGCAGCGGCCCGCTGCTGGGCGGAGTACTGGCCTGGGCTTTACTGCAGAAACCATGGATTATTTTTATTATCTTTATGTCTGCCGGTTTGGGTATGGCTGCTCCCTATCTGCTGCTGATGCTTAAGCCTGCCCTGCTTGGTAGAATACCCAGAGGCGGGAAGTGGATATACTTTCTGGAAAAGCTATTCGGTTTTATGCTGCTGGCCACAGCCTGGTATCTTTTTTATCTTATTAATTATATTTATTATCTGCCTTTACTTGCTTTTATTTTGGGAAGCGGATTTTTACTTTTTATATACAAAAATATTTCATATATAAAAAGCAGAATAACCAGGCTGGCAATTACCGTTTTTTTAGTTATACTGGCAGGCAGCGGTTTTTGGTTTAGTTTTGTTTATTATATAAACTTTAAAAAGACAGCGGCGGCAAATGCGGGTAACCGGGTATGGAAACCGTTTAGAGTTAACTCCTTTTTCAATGACCTGGAAAACGAAAGGAAAATTATTGTGAATTTTACGGCTGACTGGTGTCTTACCTGTAAGGCTGTAGCCGGGCGTGTGCTTTATGCTGATAAAGTACAGCAATATTTAAAACAAAATAATATAAGCTGCTATACAGTTGATCTGACCGGCAAAGATCCCTTCTTAACCTCATTTCAAAGAGCTCTTGATTCCCGCTCTATACCTTTTGTGGCCTGTTTCCGGCCCGGCAGTGCGGAGAGCCGCCGGGTATTGTATTTGCGTGATATTTTTACCAGAGCTACTTTTATGGATTTTGCAGCCGGCAGAGAAAACTGACCCCGGTTATTTTCAGTCAAAATTTACACCCAGTTTGCCAATACGCTTTTCTTTTTAAGCTGAAAAGCGTATAATTACAGATGAAGATGGAAAATAACCCGGAGTCAATGGTTAAAGAGCAACTTGGCAAAAGGGATATAACTGATAAGAGAGTACTTGCTGCTTTTCGTAAAGTAAAACGGGAGTTGTTTGTACCCCCTTCCTGTAAAAAAAATGCCTATGAAGACAGGCCTCTGCCGATTGGATGCGGTCAGACTATTTCCCAGCCCTATATTGTTGCTCTTACTACCCAGCTTCTGCAGCTTAAGGGGGGTGAAAAAATTCTGGAGATAGGCTCGGGTTGCGGGTACCAGAGCGCTATACTGGCAGAAATGGGGTGTACGGTTTACGGTTTGGAAATTGTTAAAAGCCTTTTAACAGCAACCCGCTCCCGGTTTCAGCATTTTAACTACAACAGGGTTTATTTTTATAACCGGGACGGTCATCATGGTCTGCCGGAATATGCTCCTTATGATTGTATTGCAGCCGGCTGCGCTCCGGCAAAGATTCCTTCCGCTCTGTTTAAACAGTTAAAAAACGGCGGCCGTATGGTAATGCCGGCCGGGGAGCATATACAATGGCTTTTTCTGGTAACCAAAAGCAATAACCGTATTTGGCAAAAAAAGGTTACGCCCGTATCTTTTGTGAGCATGCGGGGAGGCTGAAACAGAGACCGTCTCTCTTTATTATTTTACATTACAGTAATACGGCACCAGTTTTTTTAAGCAGCCGCTTTGAATATTTTTACCCGGCTGCCTTAGTGCAGTTATTTAAAAAATTTTTACTCAAAACGGTTTTTAGCTTTAGAAAAAGCTTCTTTAAGATCCTTAAAAGCGTTTTCCAGCCCGCCCTGCAGCTCTTTCCAGGCTTCTCCCCCGCTTTCCCGCAGATTTTTCAGCTTTTCCTGAGTGGCAGCGCGTTTATCTTTCAGTTTAGTCAGCTGCTGGCGGTATTCCTCTTTCAGACCCTCACTGGCACTTTTACTTTTCTCCTCAAGCTGATCAATTTTACCGTTAAGATCATCAAGACCGTTTTTTATTTTTTCCACAAATTCATCTCTGTTCATGTTTGTTCCTTATAAAAGCTGTAATAGTGTACTGTGTTTAATAAATTTCTGCAAATCTCCGCATGGTATTAAATATTAGGAGCGGATCTATGCAGGTCAATAAGATTAGTCTGATCAGTTTGTCCCGCCAGGTAATAAGCAAGGTTAAACCATTGTCCGGCTTTATCAAGGATAGCAGAGTCACTGGTAATAATGATATCTTTGCTTTGCTGCAGTATTTTATCAGGATTATTTACAGTCTCAGCCTCCCAGATCATACCTGCTCCGGCAGGCAGATTGCGGGTCATCTCTGCCAGGCGGCCGCTGTTGGATACAGGCTGATCAAAAAGCCATTTTACTGCTTTTACCTGCTGCCGGCGCAGATAGTCAGCAGCCATGTTTAAGGCCGGAGCAGTTTCCCGTACTTTTTTATAACTGCCGTGGATGCCTGCCAGATCCCGTAAACAGCTGTCTTGACAGTACAGCAGCACACCGTTACTGAGAGCAGTCTCCAGCGTTATAATAATATTAAAACCGTCAATTAATACTGTTTTGTTTTTTAAAAGGGCCGGAGAGATGCTTTTTGCCTGCCGTTTTGCTGCAGTGCTGGAATCAACCGCTGCCCTGGTTACAGCTTTACGCTCCCGGGCTGTAAGCTGGAAGCGGTTGCCGCTAAAGGTTACCGAGGCCTGTAGAGGATATCCTTTATTGAGAAATAAAATAACATCATTAAGAGAATTATGCAGTTTTTTTAAATGATCAGGCTGAAGCAGAATTTGATCAGCAGGATGCAGGCCTCGGTGTTTTCGGCCCATGTCTATTTTACCCGTATTAACAGCAATCCCATGTCATCTTCAATACCGTTGCCGGTCAGTGAGTAGCGTTCATCCCATATAGCGTATTGCCGCAGTTTATCATTATAATAATGTTCTTTGATAAAGGTTAAATTAAGTTTCCACATATTCTGTTCTTCAAGAATTTCAACAAAGTCTTTGATAAATCTGTGGATACCATACTCCTGTCCGTCTTTATTCTGGGCTTCGGTTACGCCGTCTGATGGTATGGCAATTATATCACCCGGCGCAAGTTCCTGTTCGATAACCGGAAACGAGTATTCGTTACGGCCGTCACTGGTATAAAAATCATATATGTTTTTATCAAGTACAAAGGGAAATCCGCTGTGGTCTATATTTTTTACAACTGCCGGAAGCTGGGTCCGGGCGTCTAGAGACTCGGTCTTGGTATACAAAATGACTTGGGTAATACGGTTGCGGTCAGAGTTGCATTTGAATATCAGGCAGTAGGGCATGCCCCGGTTGGAGAACTTAAAAAATAATTTTTGGTTTATCTCCCTGATCTGAAAAAAAAAGATAGGAATCAGGATAGACATCTTGGCCTGATAATCATTTCGCGGAATAATATCGGAGAGATTTTCTTTTAATATTTTTTTTACATTATAGGTAGAGAAAAAACGCTGTTGTGATTCTTTGATCAGTGTCTGAAAAGAGATATCAGGATGGTCCCGGTGCTTTTTGAGAACATATAGTATAGAGCGGTTAACATAATTTTTTACAATATTGGAACCGGTGCCATGGGAAATACTGTCACCCATCCAGCCGAAAAAACGGTTGTTAATAATATTGGTGGTGTAGGCAAAGTCGCCGGACATAAAACTGCGCGCTTTGCATAGATAGGAGATTTCCAGCGGAAAATTTGGCGGGATACAGCGTCTCATTTTCCGGACACTCCGTTTTTCCGTATAGCGTCTGTAAGCATGCTCATTGCGTTTGTACATTATCATCTCTTTGTCGCTTTCAATGAGCATTTTGTAAATATCAGGAAATTGTAATTTGAAATCCTGCAGACGTTTGTTTAGCTTTTGAGGACGGAGATAATGGGATTGCATATAATGATATTGTAATATGAAATTATATTTGTTTCAGAAAGAAAATTTTATTTTGTATCTGTAAAAAGCAGTACGCGGTGCGGATTTAATACCAGGCTGTCTTTTTTCATAGAGGGCAGACTCATGAAATTCAGATAAAGAATCTTTTCCATAGTTTGTTTAAAACCGTATAACGCACCGGCTTTGATATTAAGCTTTTGCGTAGTGATAACCTTAGCCGCCGGAAGATAGTAAAGAAGGTACTCTGTTTCAGCTCTTCCTTCAATGGAGGAAGGCATCCGGATGAAAATTGCCCAGCGCTGATCCGGGCTGGTGGAAATATGCTGCCAGACAGAACCGGGGTCATTAGTAAGTATCCGGTTGCCGCATTTGATAATGTTTTCCCCGGCATTAATAGTGATTTTTTCGTTAAAGGGGAAATTTACCGCAGTTATACAGGTATCTTTATAACGGCTGCCGGGATAGACAGCAGTAATGGTTAAGCATGCTATAACCCGTACAGAGTTTATCAAAGGCGTCTTTGATCTTTTAAAAATTTTTTTTACTTTCCGTTTAATTTGATCCAGACAGGAGGGTATGCTAAAGGTTTGTTTTTTCATTTCATCTTTAAAAAAGATTTTTTTTTTACCTTTTAAAGGGTAAAGCGTATACTCCAGTCCGGTTTGTATTGCCCGGCCGGAGCGGTTGACGCTGAGAAAAAATGTCAGCTGAGCTGTTTTAAGACGGCTGTTTTTAAGATATAGCTGTTTTGATTTGTGATAGCCGTTAAGAATACTGATCCGGTCAGCTGCATAGGGAAGCGAAAAATAAATTTTTTGGCGGCAGCCGTGTGTGTTTTTCTCTCCTTCACACCAGCACGTAGCAGAGTCATGGTCAAAAAGATTAGCCGGGTGATAGGGGCCGTACTCTAAGGGATTGCTGCTTTTTTTCAGCTCTGAGCCGGCGCAGCAGGCAACATTATAGCAGGTTGTTAATATTTTTACAGGATAAGTACTGCCGGCAGCCGGGAAATTAAGCAAAAAAAGCTGGAGATATATTATTTTAATATATTTTGCAAACATCAGTGTACTAATTATGACCAATATTGCTTTAAAAAGCAAGTAAAAGCAGTTGAAAAATTTGCTGCTGTAATATTTTATGACGCTATGGCTGCTTAAATTACTGGTTTTAAATTTATGGTTAGATAAATTATGCAGAAAAACAGCTATAACCTCCCGGGTTATTATAAATCCGGAATTTTTTTTAATTTTTTTTTTTTAAACAGTTGCAAAATCAGGAGAAATAGCTTATAATATATTTGAGACTGTGTCTCAATCTCAAATATGGAAGGATGCAATGAAACTGGCAGACCAGGTTGCTAATAATTTCCGTGAGTTCCTGAAAGGGAAAAAGTTGTTTTATACCAGACAAAGGAAACTGGTACTGGAGAAAATTCTTGCATTCAGGCCGCACTTTACTGCTGAGGAGCTTATACAGGCATTCTACCGGGATAAGATTAGTGTAAGCAGAGCCACGGTTTACCGTACTATTCTGCATATGGAGGATGCCGGTTTGATCCGCAAGATCGATCTTGATGATAATGTTTCCCGGTATGAGACAGTGGCCGGTCAAAAGCACCATGAGCATTTGATCTGCCGGGAATGCGGTAAAATGATTGATTTTACAGATGATAATCTTGAAAAAATAACAGCCAGGATTGCAGGCCGGCACAACATGTCGCTTTATAATCATTCGGTTGAGATATATGGTCTTTGCGCCCGGTGCAGAGCAAAGCAGGAGCGCGGCAGACAGGATGAATATTATGATAATTAATTTAACTGAACTTAAGGTCAATCAGCAGGGTATAATAGAATCGTTGCGCGGGGGGCGGGGAATGTACAAAAGGCTCAATGCTATGGGCATAAGGCCGGGTATGAATATAAAAAAAATAAGCGCCCAGTTTATGCGGGGACCGGTAGTGGTAAAGGCCGGAGAGGTGCAGCTGGCTCTGGGGTTTCGTATGGCGCGCAAGATCTATGTTAAAGTTAACGAGCAGGAACTATAATGGCTAAAGTACTTCTGATAGGTAATCCCAATGTAGGCAAGAGTGTGGTTTTTAACCGTTTGACCGGAGCAGAGGTTATGACCTCCAACTATGCCGGTACTACGGTAGAGTATACCAAAGGTCATGTAAAATACGGTGATGAGATTGTGGATATTATAGATATTCCGGGTATTTATTCCCTGGAATCATCCTGTAAAGCGGAAGAGATAGCTGTATCAATGATCAAGGAACACAGCAGTGATGAACTGGTTGTTATTAATATTATTGACGCAACCAAACTGGAAAGAAGTTTAAATTTAACTTTACAGCTCATCCGGCAAAAAGTGCCGCTGATACTGGCTTTGAATATGTGGGATGAGGCAGTCCATACCGGTATTAAAGTTAATATAAAAAAACTGGAGCAGATTTTAAAAGTACCGTGTGTAGCTACCTCTGCTGTGAAAGGGGAAGGCATAAAAGAGCTGGTAGAGAAAATGCCGCAGGCCGCTGTGTCTGATTATACAGTAAAAGATAAAGGCCTCTGGGAACAGATAGGGAGTATTGTAAACAGTGTACAGCATATTTACCGCCGTCACCACCGTTTTCTGGAGAGGCTAAGTGACCTTTCGGTTAATCCCTTACTGGGGTTACCTACCGCGGTAATGGTACTGGTGCTGATGTTTGCCGGAGTCCGGTTTGCCGGAGAAGGGATGATAAACTATCTGTTTGAACCTTTATTCACCAATTTTTGGTCTCCTTTGATGCAAGAGTTGTCTGTCTTGCTGGGTGGGGAGGGTGTTATCCATGATCTGCTGATAGGCACTCTGCTGGACGGCAGTATTGATTATGAACAGTCTTTCGGTATGCTTACTACCGGCCTTTATGTGCCGCTTGCTGCTGTTCTGCCTTATGTTATTGCTTTTTATCTGGTGATCTCCTTTCTCGAGGATTCCGGCTATCTGCCCCGGCTGGCGGTAATGGTGGATACACTGATGCACAAGGTGGGTATACACGGCCTCTCTATTATTCCCATGCTTTTGGGCCTGGGCTGTAATGTTCCCGGTACACTTGCCACCAGGGTAATGGAAACCAGGCGGCAGCGTTTTATAGCTATAACCCTGCTGGCCATAGCAGTGCCATGCATCTCCCTGCAGTCAATGATCGTGGCTTTGCTGGGAAAGTACGGCTATCAGCCTTTGTTTATTGTTTTTGGTACCCTGGTGCTGGTCTGGATCATACTGGGCCTGATATTAAACCGTTTTACCAGAGGTGAATCCCTGGAAATTTTTATGGAGATACCGCCGTACAGGATACCCTTTTTCCGCGGTATGTTTAAAAAATTATGGATAAGGATAAAATGGTTTTTAAAAGAGGCCATACCCTTTGTAATTCTGGGTGTTTTTATTGCCAATCTGCTTTATATGACCGGACTGATTGATTTTATCGGTATGGTCTTTAAGCCGGTAGTTAGCGGCATACTGGGCTTAGCCCCGGCTGCAGCAGGAGCTTTGTTACTGGGGTTTCTGCGCAAGGACATTGCGGTCGGTATGTTGATCCCGCTGCAGATGGAAACCGGGCAGCTGATCGTGGCAGCTATAGTGCTGTCCATGTATTTCCCCTGTATCGCTACCTTTTCCGTGATTGTTAAGGAACTTGGCATAAAAGATATGCTCAAAGCTGTATTTATAATGATAAGCGCCAGTCTGACGGTAGGGGGGCTGCTTAATCTGGTCTTGTAAAAATACAGTAACCGGAAAATTTAATTACCAGGCAGCAAGCCGGATTTTTTTCAGCAGCAGGTAGAGCCATATTATACACACTGTCAGCGTGCTTACTTCAGCTATAGGATAGGCAAACCAGAGCATATCCAGGCCGTAAGAGCGTCCCAGCCAATAAGCCAGGGGAAATACGAAAATAATTGAGCGCAGCAGGGTTATGATGAGACTGGACAGGCCGCGTCCAAATGCCTGCAGTATAACAATAGTAATGATAATAAAACCGGAAAAAATAAAAGCATAGCTGAGGCTGCGCAGAGCTGTTATACCGGTTTGTAAAACTGCTTTATCAGAATTGAACATTTTTACCAGTAAAGGTGCGCTGAACTGAAAAAAAATAAAAGCAAGCAGCGTAATAAGCGATCCGATAGTCAACCCGTACTGAATACTTTTTAAAGTTCTTTTTTTATTACCATGACCGTAATTAAAACCGCAGATGGGCATGATAGCCTGTCCCAGGCCAAAGACCGGCATAAAAGCAAAAGACTGCAGCCGGAAGAAAATGCCGAAAGCGGCAACTGCTGCCATGCCGTAAGCTACGAGTATTTTATTTATACCCATCAGCAGTACAGGATAGATAAGCTGCATCAGCATGGCTGGTAAGGCTACTTTATAAAGCGCTATAATGATTCCCGGTGAAAATCGGAATAAACTAAAAGTTAATTTTAATTCATTGCGGCCTTTAAAAAGTAATAGCAATACTACTATACCGCTGACTGATCTTGCTATTACTGTAGCAACAGCAGCTCCCTTGACCCCCATAGCCGGAAAAAAAGCCAGACCGTAGATAAAAAAGGGATCTAGTATAATGTTCAGCAAAGCGCCGGTAGTGATAATGATCATAGGAAGAAAAGTATTACCCTCTCCCCGTAAAATACTGCTGCCGAGCATGGGAATAAACATTGCGGTGGAACCGGCCATTATGATCCTGATATAGGGAGAACCGGTTTTAATAAGCAGTGCATTATCCGTGAATAAACTGTATAACTCTTCTGCTCCCAGAAAACCGGTCACACCTGCTGTCAGGCCGTAAACCAGGGCCAGCAGCAGTACGTGTTCTGCGGTATTAACCGCTTTTTTTTTACGGCCCCTGCCCAGCAAACGGGAGATCAGGGAGGTAGCGCCGGCGCCTGTACCAACTGCAGTACTGATGATCAGCATCTGCAGGGGGAAGGCCAGGGATAAAGCAGTAAGGGCTTCTTTACTGATTTGTCCGATGTAGATACAGTCTATTATATTATATAAAGACATAGTAGCCATGCCCAGCATAGGCGGAATCATCATTTTCAACAGGAGAGGGAGAAGAGGAGCCTTGCCCAGTTTGCCGGCTTTAACAAGTTGCTGCATGTATTTTAATTATAGCATCTAATAAAAATTTGGAGGAAAGCGAACCTGAAAGCAGCCCTAAATTTACCGCGGCCAGGCTTTTGTCTCTAAAATATATCTTTTTTTCCGGTTTTTTTTGGTAAACAAAAACGGATTAATGTAATGAAAAGCAGAAAAAATGGCATATTGATTTCAGAAAAAAAAATAAAATCAGTAATTTACGAGAGCGGTATACTATGCTATAATTTCAGGCTATAAAAATCAAGGAAAACAGAATGATAAAAAAAGCAGTCTTATTTATAAGCATTTTATTAACTTTACTAAACGGCCGGGTAAAACTCAAATTTGTTACTCTGGCGCCGAAAAGCAGCAGCTGGGGCAAGTGCCTTTCCGCTATCTCCGGCAAAGTTTACCGCCAGTCCCGGCGCCAGATCCGTATATATGTTATATACGGCGGCGGCGGTATGGATGAGGAGGAGATGGCCAAGGAGATAAAATACAAACGCATTGACGGCGGCGCTTTTACCGGTAATGGTCTGGGGTTTATCTGTCCTGAAGTGCGCGTACTGGAACTGCCCGGTATTTTCCAAAATTACGCAGAGGTGGATTATGTTTATGCCCGTATTCGGGATGAGCTGCAGCAGTACTTTCACGAAAACAACGCTTACCTGCTGAGTCTTAGTGAAACCGGCTGGGCTTATTTTTTTTCCAAACAGCATGTAAAAGATATAGATGATATCCGTAATACCAGGATGTGGCTTTGGGAGGGGGACAGACTGGCTTACAGTATTATGAAAAATTTTAAAATTAAGGCCAGGTCTATAAAATTTACAGAAGTTATTCCCTCTTTTCAAACCGGTATGATCGATGGTTTCTACTGTACGCCTACAGCTGCCATACAACTGCAGTGGTACAAGCAGGTAGAGTATATGCTCCGGCTTAAACTCTCTGATGTTACGGGCGGACTTGTTTTCTCCAAAAGCAGCTGGGATAATCTTTCCTCCTCCCAACAGAAACTGGTTACTGCGATTGCCCGCAAAGAGCTGGCAGCCTTGACTGAGGCCAACCGCAGGAGCGACCGGGAGTCCATAGCTTTGCTGAAACAAAACGGTATAAAAATTGTAGAGCCGCAGCAGGATATGACAGCATTCCGGCGTATGAGTGAAGCAGTAGCCCGGGACCTGCAGGGTACTCTCTTCCCTGCTTCTTTATACAATAAGTTAAAAAAACTTTTGCATACTTACAGGCAAAAACAGTAATTATAAACAGAACAGGACATTTAAATGCTGTGGCAAAGAAAACGGAAAAGAATACTGGAAAAAATGCAGATATGGGAAAAGCGTTTTACCACAGTATTACAGTATAATATTATATTATTTTTCTCTGCAGCGGTTTTACTTTATATTATAAATGTACTGCTGCGGCTTTTTTCCGAAAGCAGTTTTCCCTGGATCAGCCCTCTTATCAACTATTTATTTGTACTGGCAGCTTTGATGGGCGCTGCTTATGGGGTGCGCCGTAATGAAAATATTAAGATAGAAATCTTCAGTAAATTTTCAGCAACCAAATCATTGCGGGCTATATTATATCTGGTGGCAATTATAGCCTCTGTTTTTATCGTAGCGGTTTTTTTTATGGATTTTTTACGCTCAGTGCCCTGGCGGCCCCTTATTCATCAGGCTGAAACTATGAACAATGCGGGCCGGTGTATTGGTATTATCCTTTTAAATTCCCTGAGCGGTCTTTTTACCCTGGCTGAAAAAAGCGAATTTTTTATACCACGCTGGCTGCTTAATATCCCCTACATACTTTTTTTTCTGCTGACTGTATTTTATTACACTTTATTGTTTTTGCAGACTTTAAAAGCAAAGGATAAAAAAGATGAACTATAGGTCTTTACTGCGTAACTTTTTTATTCTGCTGGCCCTTTTTACGCTTATTTCTTTATTTGCCGGGTTTGCTACAGCAGTCGTAGTAACCCTGCTGACTATGGTTTTTCTCGGTTTGCCGCTTTATATTGTACTCTTTGGGGTGGCGGTAGCTCTTCTATGGGATACTAAAAATTTTACGCTGGCTTCAGTAGTTATTGATTTTCAGAAACTGGAATCACAGGACTTTATTGCCGCTATTCCCCTGTTTACGTTTGCCGGCTACCTGCTTTCCGCTTCCAAAAGCCCGGACCGTATCATACGTCTGTTTAAGGCTTTTATGTCCTATATTCCGGGTGCTGACGCAGCAATTGTTATCATTATCATGGCCTTTTTTACTGCTCTTACCGGAGCCAGCGGGGTAAGTATACTGGCTTTAGGCGGGCTGATGTATCCGCTGCTGCGTAAAAACAACAATACGGAAAAATTTAGTCTGGGTTTGATAACCTCATCCGGCAGTATCGGCTTGTTATTTGCGCCCGCTTTGCCCGTTATAATCTATGCCATAATTGTCTCCCAGAACATGACCGGTTCAGTGGATATACAAAAACTTTTTACAGCAGCACTGCTGCCGGCTTTTATTCTGGTAGGTGCGATGATCCTGTTTGCCAGTATTAAAAAAAAGGGGAAGAGAGGAGAAAAACAGAAATTTTCCGTCAGGGAAGCTGTCAAGGCTATTGTCAATGCCCGCTATGAGATACCGCTTCCTTTTATTATTTACGGCGGTATCTATTCAGGTTTTTTTACAGTAATGGATGCAGCCCTGGTCGTAGCTGTTTATGTCTTTTTAACAGAGTTTTTCTTTTACCGTGATCTGAAACTGAAAAAGGATTTTATCCGTAATGTAGCTGAAGCAATGAAACTGGCCGGCGGTATTTTTATTATTATGGCCTGTGCTTTTATTCTGACCAAATATATAAGCCTGAATCATATCCCGGAGATCATAATTACCAAACTCTCGCCCTATATAACCACCCGTTTTTCTTTTCTTATTTTTGTTAATCTGTTTCTGCTTGTTACCGGCTGTCTGCTGGATATTTTCTCCGCTATCATGATTGTACTTCCTATTCTGATTCCGGTAGTTGAACAATACGGTATTAACCCCTATCATTTTGCTATAATCTTTCTGGTCAACCTGGAGATCGGTTATCTGACGCCGCCGGTAGGTATGAATTTATTTATTGCCAGCTACCGTTTTAAAAAACGCATCACAATGCTTTACCGCTCAGCACTGCCCTTTTTGCTGTTAATGGTTGTGATACTGATCCTGATAACCTATGTACCCTGGCTGTCGGTTTTTACTCTGCCGGATCAGGCCCGGGCGGGTTCAGAGACCGGGGGCAGTGATTTCCATGCGCCGGCCCGGATAGAGAATGTAAAACTACTGGCTGTTTCCTCAACCAATGCTGTTATATCATTTAAAGCAGTCGGAGATGACGGCCGCCAGGGAAAAATAAGCGGCTACCGTATAGCGATCGGGCCTGAGCCGCAGTTTGTGGATGCTGACTTTG
>Ga0102934_1000151_pt1 | contig 40899 bp, 24 predicted proteins | sample SalPonR2_A_D1_MG_FD_78175 | JGI IMG/M metagenome (GOLD analysis project Ga0102934, IMG submission 78175) | Salt pond soil microbial communities from South San Francisco under conditions of wetland restoration - Salt Pond MetaG R2_A_D1_MG | ecosystem: Environmental > Aquatic > Marine > Intertidal... | reverse complement strand
GGAGAGGAGGAAGCCGAGGTGGTGGAACTGGTGGAGGTGGGGGGGGGCGCAAGCAGGCCCTATCACCGGCTTCTCCACGAGCAACAACGGCGTTTGGCGCTTCAAAGCGCGCGGAGGACCGACGTGGGGAGTAGAGAAGGAGACATGTCCTCGGCCGGGTCAGAGACACCTTCCAGCCTCACCACACCCCCCCGACGACGGCCAAAGGGAGGGGAGCTGTACATATCCACTTCCTTACCCTCCACCCCTGCCTACAAGGGGGCTCGCGGCCACGCCTCCCCCCGGCGGGCGGTGACCCCCACCACGACCGTCACCCGCTTGGCCCACCCTAACCGCTACACCCCCATCCAATTTTCGTCTCCGCGTCATTTGTCTGGCCTTGCCGACGAAGCTTTCCCCCAGAGTCCTCCCTCGGGGGAGGTGCTGGATCTCTTTCGCCCTGCTTCTCCGCCGCATTCTCCTGTTCCCATCTCTCTGCGCCCTGCCCCTGCGTCTTTTGACCACGAATCCCACCATGGTCCAATCATCCTTCCTTCGAAAGAATTCCTCTCCCACTCGCCTGCCTCTCGCCTCCGTCGTCCTTCGCCCCAAACCCGCAAAGTATTCGGCGTTCCCCTCGCCCATCTCGTCCGTGACGTGGAGACGTGCCGCTTTGCCTTTTTGGAGCCTTCTCTGGGCGTTCCTTATGTATTTGAAACCATGATTGGCTATTTGGAGGCCTATTTGGAAGGTTCACCGGACTTGTTTGAGTCGAGAGTGAGCGGATGGCGGGTCTCCAACCTCTCCAAGGTCCTGGACGAGAGTCAGGAAATTCCCCCCGGGACTGATCCCTCCATCGTCGCCGCCACCCTGAACCTAGCCCTGCGTATGCTCCCAGAACCTCTCCTTACGTATGAATCCTACCATGCCTTCCTCAGCGCGGCCCGTGTGTCGGATTTGGCCTTGAGGCGGGCGTCAATCAGCCAACTATTGCACGGCCTCCCTTGGGAACACAAGCCGACGTTGCGGAAGCTTATGCACCTATTGTGGAAGACCTGTCAAGCAGCAGAGCATGCAGGAGATGGTGCCGATGAGCGGGTAGGGTGGGATGGAGCCTCAAGCCGGCAACCTCAGCAGTACGGCTTGTCCAGCCGCAAGCTCGCCCCCATTTTCGCCCGCTCCGTGCTCCGGAGCTACTTGCCCCAATTTTCGAGAGCAGAGCAAGAGCACATCCGACAAATTCAGTCCGGTGACCAGCTAGTCCAGCCTGGAGCAAACCTTGCACTGCCTTTCTCCCTCTCTCACCCTCCTGAGGCGGTGGCTTTAACGCAGGAACTCATCGAGCACTACACTTACTATTTCCACCGGGCCCGGGAGGAGGAAGAGGCCAAGACCAGGGCTCTTCAGGCAAAGGTAGAGCGCTTGGCAGCGATGGTGGAAACAAGCAAACAGCCGGCGGATGCTGAGAGGGACTCAGAATGCCTATCCCTGTTCCGGACTCTGTTTGTATTTCTGGGAAGGGTGGAGGAAAGGATTCACCTGGCTTCCACGGTATCACCTGCTCCAGTTTCCACACGGCATCGGCATTCCATGAGCGACGCCTTTCGACACCGTGCCGGTGGGTCTCCTCCACCTGCAAGCAGGAAAGAGCTCGATGCGCAGGTGAGACGGGTGCGATCCCAGTCAATGCCCGACGTATTTGATCCCACGTCCAGCCTGCACGGGGAGGACGAAGAAGGTGCAGATACGACGGCGATCCAGGAAGCTGCTCGGAAAGCAGAGATGTTAGGGTTAAAGGCAGGGGTGGCTGGGACGTCGATGTCAATTTTGCCGGAGAACGAGGGGGAGGAAGGCGGCTCGGAGGAAGAGCAGGAGGCTGCCGGGGAGGACGTGCCTTTTTCCTTTGATCACCCACGCTGGGAAACGTGCGGATTCGTGCGCGGAGATCCCGGCTGTGAGTTAGTCTTAAGTGGAAGACTCACGCTTCAATGTATCGTTCGATTTGTCCGCCGCTTCCCATGCATCGCCGCGGAGATGATATTTCAATATTCGCACCATGGACGCCGGGGCATCACCATTAGCTTTCCTGCTTTATGCGTGCAAGTGACGAGACTCGTCTTGGAGCTTCTGCAACTGCTTCCAAAAACCGAAGGTGGGCCTTTATCCATCACCACCTTTGCCCAAGCTCCGTACTGGCGCCTCTTGGATAGCCCTCGGGCCGTGGAAGAAGTATTTTGCTTCGCCTTGACCCTGGTGGATTTTTTGCATTTTCACGAAGCTTTGCGGATGGATGCGGTCAAGCCACACATTTTGGAAGCGAAACGACAAGTCTCTTGGGCCTTGGCGCAGGGTCCAGCGTCAGTACACTCGTTGTGGGAGCTTTGGCTGGCTTTGAGAGCAGAACTTAGAAGGCAATATCGCGATGCCCATCGAAAGGAAGAGGAGGAAGAAAAGAGACGGGGAAGAGAAGAATCGCGAAGCCGTATGGAAAGGAAGGCCGATGAGGAGGTACAGCTGGCGGATGACCAGGCTTGTTTCCTCCAAGCTGATCCGACCAATGATCAAATCATCTACAAAGTCAGTAGGGGGATCAGAAGTCGCATGTGGGGAAAGTCAGCTATTCTGGCGCCATGGCAGGTGATAACGCTTGAAAGATCCCTGCCTGAACACCACCGAGATAGGGATTGGTTCCTTCTCTATTCGCTTAAAAAGCACGGGACGGCAATGCACACCATTTTTGAGCGGTGCAAGGATCATCCATACTCATTGCTGTGCGTCGTGGATAATGACGGGGTTGTATTCGGGGGTATGGCTACAGAGGAGTGGAGAGATCAGAAAGATAGATACTTTGGATCCGGTGAAAGCTTTCTTTTCTCTTTTAAGAGCAATAAATTTGCCAAATACACATGGACGAGGAATAACACCTACTTTATGTTGGCATCGCAGAGAATTGGAATGGCGATGGGGGGCGGAGGACACTTCGGCTTATATTTGAACTCCGATCTGACGAGAGGGTCGAGCGATAAGTGCGATACTTTTGGTTCTGTCACACTATCAGGCGAGAAAAATTTCGAGGTTGTGAATATCGAAGTATGGGGGTTTGCAGATCCGACGGGATTGCTGGATACTGACGCTGCGGCAGACTGGGATAGCGAAGGAGAGGAATGGACGCGAGCAAGGGTAGGATCTAGCAAACAGGGAGTGAAAGGGCAGAAATGCAAAGAGCTGAGGGATAGGCGACCTAAAGGGCTGGCGGAAAGTTTGTCCGAGCAGCGACAGTATCAGAATGACAATATGTAAAACAAAGAATGGTTATAAGGAAAGTTGAAATGTATGTTTGATTGGGCATCACCAATGCATTATTCTTCCGTAGCTCTGAGTACAACATCGTACATTAGAGTGAACGAAGACCAGCGTGTGGAAATTTGCGGCCACACAATAATGTACCCAATGTGTTTATAAAATAATGAAATCTTTTCTAAGAGTGTTCAGTGGAGCAGCACACATCATATCTTGTCCAGATCATGTTACGCCGATATACTTTAAAAGAAAAATTGGTACAATACAAATGTATTATATCCTTTACGAATATACGCTCTTTTTCTAATATTGTGTAACTCCTCCTCCAAGATCTTTACATTCGAAGGAAACTGCATACGGTGAGCTTATTTTTGGTCACTTCTTTTATCGCTTTGCTGCCTTGTTGAAGGAACTGATGCTTTTAGGTCTCCCACTGTCGCGGTGTTGCTACCGGAATCTTTTTCCCAGCCTAAAATTTTTCGCATAGACGTGTGCGCTTGCTGAAGAATTTGATCTATGGCTAGGCCATGAGCTTCATCTACATGTGGATACTGGCGGGCTCTGATATTTCTTTCGTGCTTCATAACTTGGCGCATCCGAAAATGAGATGGCGAGTGTTGTACTAGGGCCTTGCGAAAAAAGCTGGCAGTCTCGTCATCATCCTGGGTCAATTTTTCTTTCTTAGCTCCAAGAGCTAGCCGGCGTGTATGAGCATTGTTTTGTTTTCTTACCAGTGCATTGTCCGCTTTTTGTGCTTCGTCGTCAAGCAATGCTAATGCATGTGTAAGTGTCGAAAGTTAGAGTCTGTGTATGATCGTCCAGTTAGAGGGTTTGATTTTGGACTTACCAGTGTGTTGCACCCGCTTCCTCCTAAAATCCACCACATTGCGGGGCAATATAACGTGATCGGATAAGTGGCTGGAAGGGTAAGATACATCTGACAGACTTGGATAGGCAGTCATTTGAAGGCTTGATTTCTGGGTACGCGCTACCTCGCCCTTCATATGCATCACTTTTTCAATATCAATTCCCAAAAGATCTTCCTCGGTGGCAGCATCATTCCCTGAGCTCGCCTTTCTTACGCTTGCAGTGTGATCAGCCTGGCTTGTGGCGCCGGAAAGTTTGTCTTCAACTATGCCTGATAAATCGTGACAGCTCCTCATCTGTCCGTTCCATCCTGTTACATTGATGCCTTTACCACGATCAGCCTTGATTGGTTTACTACCGAACGATTTAATGGCGCTGTCTGCCTTTTCGTTGGTATCTAAGGCGACAATCTCATGGATGGATGTGATGCGCTCGTCAAAGAGGGAAAAGACTTGATATAATTCGGCATTCTCGTACTGGTCTACTGTATCTCCGTCCACTGAGCGCAGCGTCGCTAGTGGTAATGATATAGAGTGAGCAGCCACCAATCTAGCTAGGTGATTGACACCAATTTTGACTTGATCGAGTATCTCGTGCGCCCCAGCGCTCAAGTACTGGTATTTGGCGCATCGATTTCTTTCGCGCTGAATGATAGAAGCTATAGAGTCCGGGCTCGGGCACACCTGAGATGTTCCAGACGCCACTTGTAGGGTAAATTTAAGAAGACTTGAACCAGAGACTTTGGTCGATGGGGACGCAGCTGTCAAATCCAATGTAGAATCTGCTAGCTTGTTTTCCTCCATCTGCAACTGCGCACGCAAGGATGATATTTGAGTTTCCAGATAGGCGGCCTCATTTTCGAAAGATTTATTCAGTTTGTGAACCCTTTTGAACATGCTAATGACACAACTTGCTGCTCTCTCGGTATCTGGTACGACAGATCTCTCTGTTTTTGAATTGCTGACGGAGGATTGATCCTGCGATGCAGATTGTATTGCATTTACTCCGCTCATCTCGAAGAGTTTCTCCATGCCTAGGCGGATGCGTTCAGACCTTTTAGCGGCAAAAATCGACTGAAACGCAGTCAATTTCGGTGGATCTTGCTTAATGTCAGCAGTTACAACACCATGGAGGGAGGATGGTGGAGACAGAACCATGGAGGAATACAAGCCATGTGCACGGTAGCCTCGTTGGCATACGTGCCCCTGGACACCTTTCTGCCTCAAACCCCTACCGAGAAAGGCCATTGCGTGTCGCAAAGTGCGGCCATGATTTGTTGCGTGGGAAGCTCGCCGGATACGATGCTGATGCACCTTGGCTATCCGGTCCTGGACTTCCTTCCGTTTGGCAACCAAGTATTCTACATTGTGTTGAATGTTCTTGAACTCCTCGGTCTCAAGTCGTTCCTTTTCCATGCGAAGCAGGTTGCGGTGGTGGTGTAGAGATTCACACTGGGATGTAGCCAACGCTACTTGTTTATCCAATGCGTCAAGCCGCTGGGGATCTTTCACCGGATTTTTGATCACACACTGATCAATGATCTTTTTGTAATACCGACCAAGAGCTATGGCTTCTGTTAACGCTTCGGACAAACGACTAAGTCTCGTGAGAAGGGCCTGCAAAATAAATTCTCCGGTCGCCATTTCCCGCAAAGCTTGCCCATCTTGATGATCACGGGCCACTGCTTGCCGATTTAGCGTGGTGAGAAGTGCCTCCATGCTGTTTTTTTCCGTTGTTACCTGATCCAGTACTCTCCGTAGACGAGCTACACGGAGATTGCTGTCTTGTAGCTGCTTTTCTCGATGCGTGACCACCAGTCCGCAAGAACCTGATACAGCTGACACGCTTTTATTCACAGCGCTTTCATCGCACGCGCAGTCACCTTTCTTGCAATCCTGACAGTACGCATTATCTGCTTCACCGGTATCTTTAAAATTTTTCGAGGTTTCGGTTGGCATTGTCAAATTACCATCATCATGGAATATTGCCTCTATGTGGCGATGGGAGCTAGCCGTGTGAGGTGCTAGGTGAAGCGTGGATGACCTTACCATGGTTCGAAATTGGATTGAATCAGTAGTCTGAGCTATTGTCATAGCAGGATTTTGCTTGTTGATAATCCAAGCACGAGTTGCTCCAACATTTCGAACTTGCTGGATAGGTAGCATTGCTTTCGGGGAGAGATCCGAAATTTGAGGGGTCTGTTCGGAGGGAAGGTGCTCGTCATCATACTGATTACTTACAGTTGGCAGCGGCCTGGCATTACGTGAGCTAGAATCTCTAAGGTCGCCGGTTTCTTCTAGATATTGTCGTAACGCTAGTTCTACGTTTGCAAGGGCGATCCAGGGAAACTGAATCCAAAACCATCGTTTAAAGTGGTAATAAGCCGAATCCATTGCGACAAGTACGGCACGAGAGCGCATCATCTCCAGCTGTCGATGTCTTCGTTGCAACGCTTGGTCTCTCTCATCTTCATCGTCCTCTTCTTCGGTACCAAGTAGAATATCATTCTCTAGCTTCTTTAGCTGATCTTCGGCATCCTTGAGGTGATCTGGGCCACCTGGAGTTTTCTCGTCATCGTCGTCGCTTGAATTATCTTCGTCGTCACTTTCACTTTTTGGGATTCTTGGTAGTGGAGGAGGCAAAGGTTGCAGAAAAAGCCTGCTTGCCAGCGATTCATCCTCCTTTTTGTCTACACCGACCATCTCCGTGAGAGCCAAGTCAAGTGGTTTCCGTAAGTATCGGGGAAAGGGATTGTGGACAGCTACGCTTTCAGCAAAATCAGCCAGAAACCGACCCACTAGCCAAAGCACTTCCGATAGCTGCTGCGATGATAAAGTTGTTGTCTTCGCTTTCATTCGCTCCACGCTCTGGTTATAGCATTCAACAATGTCAAAGGTTGGCATTTTTTTGCGGCCCTCCGACCTCAAGTGTGCGATTTCTTCGCATGGAATCGCTGGCGGCTGCTTACCGTCTTCCCCTTTGACTGAAGCATTGGCGTGGTTGCTTCCTTGTGAAGAGTCCTGCGGTAGCCATAGAGGCCCTTCTGTCAACAAGCGCCAATAACTGAACAACTCGTGTTTGAGACCTCCATTGAACATCATTTTGAAAGCTTCCAACTCCACTAAGAACGATTTCAAGCCTTTCCATTCTTGACAAACGTGCAAATGCCATGGCAGCTCTTTGCATCGTCGAAGTAAGCTTGAAGGCTGCGATTGAAAGTGTTTTATAATGGCCTGGTGCCATGTGGCTTCACCACTGCTAATCACGCGATGCTCCAAGGCAGTTTCTATTGATACAGAACGTAAAATTCCGAGCTGGCCCCTGGGAATATTGTCCTGATGGTCGATATACCTGCAGCGCACCATCTGCCGCAAATTTTCTGATTCGAGCATCAAAACGAGAAGATGGTCTCTTTTTGGAACCAAAATGCCTAAGATGGTGAGTACGTCTAGAAGTCTTTCCCTCACATGCCCATCTTGTGCTCCTTCCGTGTAGTCGACAATGCTTGATAACGTTTCTTCAGAGGATTTTTCGTGAATGGATTGTGCTGCTGTGCAGTCGCACAAGCTCAAAACGTCGTGATATTGTACGTGATTTTGCATATGCAAACCTCGCACAGCTCTTTTGAAAAACCCGAAAAAGCTTTGCCTCTTGACACTTGAAATGTCTGTTGTACAATCGAGCAACAGGCGTTCAAACGCTTTGTATTCCAAAAGTCCTGTCAATTTGCTGTCCGCTTTCTGACACATCTGCAAAATTGTATCTTTTCGCTTCGATAGCAAGACACAAAAGTTGTAGTCGTCCTGCTTTTGCATGTCATCAAGCAGATGCAGCAGCTCGCTGACTGTCAAACCATGACGCGCAACGTATAAAGCTGCCAAAGCGTTACCAATTAAGGCTCCAAATCCTTCAAAACTCTCTCCACCACACAAATATGAAGGAATGTTAGAGGGCTCAACGAAAGTTATGTCGATAGAGCCATTATTTCTTCTAGCATCGCTCTGATATGGGAGTCCCGGATGACGATTCGGCGTTGTCTTCTCCCCTGCTCGTTCCTTCTTGTCCTTATCTTCCTTACATAAACCTTCCACAATGGACTGAGAGGTACTAAGGGATCCAAAAGGCTTTATAGATGTATCTTTGTTTCCCGTTCCGGCCGCAGAATGTGAGCCTCCAGATCCTAGCGCTTGTTGGTTGTTAAAAGGGATCATTTGGATCACATCCTGAGCAGGATCCGTGATATCTTTAGGTATTTCTTTAGCATTCTCATCAGCAGTAATGACAGTCTCCGCAATAGCCTGAGCGGCGGCATGTTGCACCGCACAGCGAGCGTCCTCAATAGCCTTGTCCGCATCAGAGTGGACCTTCCGCCACTGCATCTCTGCGAGGGGTAGCTCGCTCGGCATTTCTGCCCCCTTTCCGATATATTTACTACGTAAAAATGACGAGTTCTCACCAAAATCATGCGGGCTAGGACTAGGTCTGGAAAAGTCTACAATGTTATCCCGAGACGAGTCCGCTTTGTCTCGTTTCTGCTCCTTTGCTACAGATTGTAAAGCTTCCTTCCGCGATGTTTCGGTGACGGGTAAAGCGTTCTCCCACGTGCTTAATATCCGCTCATAGAGCTCTATTACGGATGTAGACCCTGTCCAAGCCGGTAGGATTTGCCAGATATCAATTTTTTGCCGTGCGCTCCATCGTAAGGCATGCAAAAGGAGTCTCAGAAACTGCGGATTTCTCGAAAGAGGCGAAGCCAAAACATTTCGACATTGTGAGGGGAAGAGTTTGAAAGTACGGTCAGCTCCAAATCCCGAAAGGGAGGCAGGGGAATTGTCACCGGTCAACGTGGATGTAAAACAGGAAGACAGCATTTCCTGACAGATCGGAAGCGGCATGTGCTCTACTCGCAATGTGTCCCAACCCCGTCGACAAAGCTCGTTGAAAGTTTTATTTCCAATGTAAACGCTGTCCAGAATAACGGGAGTGTCTTTTGTGCCGCGGGCAGGGTTCAACCCGCTCTCCTCTTTTTCAATCAGATTGGAGATTACTCTCCTCCCCTCTTCTGCAGGCATAGATAAGGACTCACCGCCGTCCATGATTGATTCCGGATCACCGTAATAATTAGCGCGGTCGTTTTGTCTTTGGATTGTAGTCTCATGTATTGTTGTAGACACGATAAGACGTACATTTCGAGGGTAGATTTGAGGCAACCATTTAAGGTCTTCCTCGCCTTCTTCATCTTTCAAGAGATGAATGCCATCGATAACGATTAAGATGAGAGACGAAGCAGCTTTGTCAGAAGCAAGTCTCAAAAAATCCGACAGGTCCCAGCGTAGACGTTTATCATCCTTTGATACTTCTCGTTTAAGATTGAAATGAGACTTCAACTCATGCTGCAAGCGCCGCAGTAAGTTGGTAGTCACGGTGGAGCTCCTGCTGCAGCCTGCGACGTGCCAAAAGACGAATTCTTCTTTGTAAGCCAATGATCGAGAGGGCGACATTGATGAAAGCTTTGTCTGAGTTTCTTCCACCTGTGCTTCGTGGTGTAACAGCCAATTACTCAGCAGAGCAGATTTGCCAACACCTGAAGGCCCGAACACAACAAGGGGGGGATCGGCAGGCTGAGCGCGACAAGACCGCGACGACGACGCCGCTATGATAGCACAGTATTCATCCAGTATTGTAAAGTGTAAGGAATGGTGTTTCTGTACATATACATTTGACGTTGATGGCCTCCTCGTGACGGCGAATGCCTGTAAGGTGCAAGACATGGTACATTAATGTACTTTTACATATATATTTCCTCTTTTTTGGATAAGTGCAATGGCCATGGCGCTTACATAGCAATAAGACTGTCAAAATATATTCCCAGTACAGCGGCGTACTTTGAACAAGCTTCACACGACCACCATAATCGAGGACACGGCGTCTACTCTCAGAATTCAAGCCTACCTTGTGCAGTTCAGGTTCATCCCCGCCGATGAAAAAGTCTGCACCATTCTGCTTTTCATCACATCGCTCCTGTCCTATGAAGTTGCAACGCGAAGCATGGACCTTTTTCCCGAGGTCCTGGTGAATGGATTCTTGGACGCTGTGGCTTGGACCCTGGTCTTCCGATTGCGACAACACCATCCTACCCTCGCTTGCGAATGAACATTGAAGGTGGCATATTTGAAAGCATAAGCTTCTCCTCAAAATTAGAAAAAATTGAAACCTATGGTTGTGTCGTTCATTTACTAGTATTTTCTGTACGAAATTAGAAAAGTGCTTATTCTTAGAAAGGAGGACCTAAAACTGAAAAACAAGCTTTCGCTGACCGTTAGCTACTTTTCGTAACGTACGGCCCATTCCACTGCGACAAGGACCATTATTCTGGTAGGGGCATCCAGATAGTGTCATATTTCGAGTTCTTACAAAATTAAAGAACAAAAGGACACAAAATTATGCTTTGCAGAATTGTGAGAAGGAACATTGCCCATTTTGACGTTTTGCTCCATTTCAAGAAAAAATAGGAGGTAGCAAGGGCGGGCGACCTATCAATCAAGCAGGCAACTAATCACAGGAAATGCGTTGACTGCACAATATAAGTCTTCTCAAAAAATGGGTTTGGTTCATAAAGTAGATGCAATGTGAAATATAGACAGTGTCAGGAAGTTTTTTTTACTTTGTGATTGCTTGCACCAAAACCAACAACCTCCCACCCTCGTCATGCGTCCTCACCGTTCCAGGTTAGCGCCTTTTTTACGATACTGTAGACGAGACGCTGCCGAAAGGCGGGCATATCTGCTTGAGAGATATAATTGATAGGTAGGTCTTCGCTCAAAAGATATGCGAACGCCGAGGCAAAGCATCCACAGTCTGCACCGTTCCCTTGCTGAGGTACCACCTGCCGATCTGATGAAACGAGCTCCCAGTCACTGATATCCAAAGCGCTTTTTTTCTTATCCTGATGCTCATCCGCTATATATTGGCGGAGTGCCACAAGGTACTCCCGACCTGTCCCAACCAAACTGTCAAAGTACTGTATTTTCTTCTCCTGCATATATATGACGGCCAGGCACCAATGGGTATTCCGAATGTTCACCGGGAAGAAGACTTTATCGTAGCTGAAGAGATCCCCAGCCTTGCGAGACCATCGTCGAACATTTGCATATTTATACCCGTTGTTGTCATCCAGCAGTTTTGACATGAAAAAGGAGTTGAAAAACCAATTTTTCCGGCGCTCTACCCCGCGTGCGGCTGCGGCCGCGCAGAAGCTATCATCCCGCTCCTTCAGCAGGCTCATAAAGAAATTGATCACCTCGTCATTCAGCCACGTTCCAGGGTTGCAAGTCTGTAAATCTTGTCTGCGCATGTCGACATTGAAGCCACGTGCGACCACGTCGGTCGCTTTTCCTTGCCGAAGCACGTGGTGCACCTCTTTTACCTCGGCGGGCGCCAAGGACGACATTCGAGCTCGAACCATCTCCTCCTTCACGTCCTTGACCATGCGTGCCTCAATCTCCGCCGCTCGATCCCTCCAATCTTTCCCTCCAGCCTCTCTCCGGGCTGCGGAGTGCTTCCGTAAGGTCTCCTCCACGGCGGCCAGAGCATGCCGGAGCGGATCTCTCGCCCCACCAAAACCACCCAACACTCCCTCCACGCGCGCCTCCGCTTCCAACGCCGCCGTCGTGGCTCCATCGTCCGCCAAGTATTCGTCTGATATCTGTTGCAGGTGTTCTAAGAGTTTCTGCTTGTCCATGTTTATGCCCGCTGCGATGGACGGGGGGGGCAACGGCGTCGAGTGACTTTCGCGGAAACAGGTGGAAGGGTCGCCTCCCTCGACAAGCGCACGGGGTGCGGCACTTTGATCATGGCTATATCCTTCACCGCGATGGCGTTTGGGTGAAAATGCGTAGCCCGCCACAGGCGAAGAGCTTTCTGCCAAGACTCCTTTCCTGAACCCCATTGACACAGCCGATGGGGATGGGATGGGAGTTAACGATGCGCACATGCCTCGAAACTCTGACATGGAAACCCATTTTACAAGCGGTCTTCCACTCAGCCCACGTGGTAGATGGATATAGTCTGCTTTTGTGTCGATGGGAGCCAGCAATTTATCGATCTGCGTCTGGCCGTAGCAGTTTATCAAGTAGCGTTCAGAGCGGATGCCGTCGACGAGCTTAATTAGAGGGGCTCGTCCTCGCACTTCCTCTCGTGTGAAGATGACACGATCCACGAAATGCCAGAAGTTGCTATCAATAGGTGAGCATGCAGTTTGACGCTGGTGAGGATGCGAGGGAGGCCGATGCGGAGTGGTTGCCTCCGGGATGCTGGGGTCCGAGGAAGGGAAGTGTCCTGTGTCTTGTTGATCATATTGGCAGGCTTCGTTACCAGGGACCATCGATGAGGTGCTGGCCCCATTATACACTTGAGAAAATGGAGCAGAGCTCGTGCTGGTTCGCCATGAACCCCTGAAAAAGGAGTTTGGTGTTTCGCTGCTATTGCTTTCCGCGCTTGGTTTAGTTCCATATCGAGCTTCCCTTTCATCGTGATGGCCCCATTTTCGCCGCAGCATAAAGCGTGGCCGCGTGAAAAAGCTGGTTGAATGGCTCATTCTGACCACCTGTATGACTTTGAAGTTCGTGACGGGTTGGTCGCAATATTTTTTTCTTTACTTCTTTGTCAATGGCGGTAGGAGACAAAAAAACATGTTCCTCTCGGCGAAGGGCAGTAGTATCACCCAGGGCCGGCGGATGACTAACGCCGCTTGTAATGGACACTCAATTTTTACACGCACAAAACGGTTTTTAATTAGAGGCTTGGCCATGACTGCGAGTAGTCCGGACGGCGACAACAGCCCTCATCGCTTGGCTTTTCAGGTACGTCTGCCCAGTGCGCGCAGAGCCGCTCCTGTACGAGGTAGTATCCTGATGGACCCCCCTTTATGCAATATGATGTTACCGTAGCCACTTATGTGTTCTGACACGGCCCATCGAATCCCCTATACACCAGGCTATGAACCCCTCACTTCATGAAAGGACCCTTGCTGCCGTTGCCGCTCTGAATTTTACGCAAATGACTCCAGTGCAGGCCTCCACCATCCCCCTTTTCCTCACGAACAAAGACGTCTGTGTCGAAGCTGTCACAGGCTCTGGCAAAACGCTGGCCTTCGTTATCCCGGCTGTGGAGATGATTCTCCGACGGAAATCCCCTTTGAAGAAACATGAAGTAGGTGCGATCATCATTTCACCCACCCGGGAACTGGCCAAACAAATATTGAAAGTAACGACGCATTTTTGTAGCCACACGGGATTACGCCCACCCTTGCTTCTGGTGGGTGGTACAGACATTGTCGGCGACAACTTTAAGCGCTTTAGTCAGGACGGAGCGGACATCTTAGTCGGCACCCCCGGGCGTTTGCACGACGTCTTGGAGCGCTACGGGCATGCGATTGGTGTGCGAGAGCTCGAAGTGCTGATACTGGACGAGGCTGACACCTTGCTAAACATGGGGTTTAAAGCCACGCTCACGGCCATCCTGGACCACCTGCCGAAGCAGCGCAGGACTGGCTTGTTTTCCGCGACGCAAACCCGTGAAGTCCGGCAGCTCGCCCGGGCTGGGATGCGGAACCCTGCCACGGTCGCCGTCCAGGTGGTGAACCAGCAGACTCGAGAGGTGCAAGCCACGCCCCAGACCCTCTTGAATTTTCATTGGACGTGCGCGCGGCCGGAGGAAAAGCTGGGCAGGCTGTTAGCCTTCTTGTCCCGGCACCGGGAAAAGAAAGTGATGGTGTTTTTCATCACGTGTGCGGCTGTGGATTATTTCGCGAGGATTCTGACCCAACACCCCGCCTTCAGACGGGTCTTGGGCACGGACCAAGGGGAAGGGAATGGGAAGAAACGGAAGGTGGGAGGGCTTCAGGGGAGTCGCGTGGCCGTACTCCACGGGAAAATGGTGCAGAAAAAGAGGGATGGGATGCTTGCCCGTTTCACACAGGCGGCCTCCGAAGGGGGCGGGGTCTTGCTCTGCACGGACGTGGCGGCACGCGGCTTGGATGTCCCGGACGTGGACTGGATCGTCCAATACGAGCCCCCTCAGGACCCGTCCTTTTTCATCCACCGGGTGGGAAGGACGGCTCGGGCAGGCAGGGTGGGGCGTTCCCTGACTTTCTTGCTGGAGGCAGAGGAGCCCTACGTGGAATTTTTGCGCCTGAAGGGCGTCCCCTTGGCGGCCTTGGAGGAAGACGAAGTCCGTCTCCCCAACGAGGACCCTGCTGGGACGGGCGTGGTGGAGGGAGTCAAGGCTCTGGCCCTCCGGGACCGGGAGGTGCTCGAGCGAGGTACACGGGCCTTCACCGCCTTCGTCCGCGCCTACAAAGAGCACCAATGCCAATTTATTTTCCGCTTTGCCCAGTTGGATTTGGGGGCATTGGCTCGCGCTTACGGGTTGCTGCGCCTGCCCAAGATGCCAGAGCTCAGTCATCATCCCATCGCGGTCGACTTCCAAGAGTGGGCGACTGACACGCGAAGCATTGAGTACCAAGACAAGAAGAGGGAGGCGGCCAGGAAGATGAGGCTCGCCGAGGCGGCACGGGAGCGAGACCGGGTCAAGGAGCAGGCGGCGGGGCGGAAAGTGGTGAGGGGCCGGACGGGGAAAGGGGAGGAGGAGGGGAGGGTCGTGGAGCCAGGGCAGGAAAAGCGACAGCGGAAGAAGAGGAAGGGGAAGCACCAACAGATTGTGGAGGAATGGGAGGAGCTTGGTCGGGAAGAAAGGCTCTTCAAGCGGCTGCGACAGCGTAAGATCAGTCGGGAGGAGTATGAGAAGGAGCTGCGGAGGAGAGGTAGTGACGAGGAGGGAGAGGGGGAAGCCAGTAATGAGGATGCCGCCCATGTGTCAGCAGCTTCTGGCAGCGACAGTGATGGCGGCGGCGACGAAAGCGACGCCGAGCAGGGCGCACAGTCTGCGACTCTCAATGGGATGAGGATGTCGGCGCGTCCCAATGGACAGACAAGACCGCCGCCTCAGCTTTCCAAGAAACAGGGAAAATTTGCACAAAACAATAAAATGAAACAGAAGCAGAAACAAAGCCGCCGCGGATGGGTTTCAAGAAAGTGAGAAGGTGAAGGGTGTCGAAGAGTCATGTCGAGGACCTACTTTCAGACTCAAAGATACATGTCCGGTCGCGTGCTGTACAAAGGTTAAAAATTTTGGCATTCTTTCAATGCGAGAAGGCTTTTTTGCGATCAATAGCGTGGTTTGAAATCATTCATTTTAAAACAGAACCCAACCTCATACCACGTCCACCTTTTTGTGCTCGTCATCTGAAAAGCAATTCCAACATTGTCGTCCATGGTAAAGGAAGAATCTTAGCGCACAAAATAGAGACGAGCGACATGTTATCATCAACAGCCCCAAAGTCGACCGCAGACCCCAACGAGCTGCTATACCATACTCCCAACATGCTGCACCTCTTTAAGCTTGCGGTGTCCTGGTCTTGTGTACATAATTTAGCGACACCAGGCCCTGCCTGAGCGAAGCTTGCAGAGGAGCGAGAACAACGCAATGAATCCCAATAAGGTCGGTGAATAAAAGCAGGCACCGGTCCAGCGGTCCTCAAAGCCAGGGACGACGACACGAAACCCCTGCTCGTGGTGTTCTGGCATCCTCTTGTGCGTCAGGAAGGCTTGGACGCTTGTCATGTGCAAGCGGAGGCGGGTATCTGCCCGAACGCTGTCTTGAATTTCTTGCGATAAAGGAAAGTCTTGAAGGAAGCGAAATACGCCCGCCGCCATAGACCCCTGAAATTTCAAAGCCTTGTGAGCTTTTCTAGCCACCGAAAGGGAAATAAAGGGGACACACAAGTGTACACACGCGTTCTCCTCGAGGTTTTGTGCTGGTGGCGAGCATTTGTGTCGCATGGACTTGCCTCATACGCTCGAGCGAGGTACTGCATCTTGCTCCTGTCTTACGCGTCGTCTTACTTATATGATCCCTACAGCACTCCTCTGCGCCTTCGTTGGCCACGATTTTTCCAAGAATGGCTTGGAGAGTCTGTCGCACCAGCGCCAGCCATGCTCGACGGGGTTTTGTCGTGTCTTTGTCTGCCCCTTCGGTTTCTTCCTCTGTCTCGGTCATGTCCGTGCCACGGCGCTGGAGCTCCACTGCCAAAGTGTGGATAAACAAGGACACGCGCATCATTGTCCAAGGATTTACAGGGAAGCAAGGGACATTCCACTCGCAGCAAGCCATCGACTATTTTGGAACCAAAGTGGTTGGAGGGGTGACGCCTAAAAAGGGGGGGACCACGCATCTCGGGCAGCCTGTGTTTGACACTGTCGAGGAAGCGGTCCGGGAGCTGAAACCCGACGCCACTGCCATCTACGTGCCTCCTCCTTTCTGTGCGTCTGCGATCATTGACGCCATTCAAGCGGAGATTCCTCTTGTCGTGGCCATTACCGAGGGCATCCCGCAACAAGATATGGTTAAGGTCAAGTGGTATCTCAAACAGCAAGTAAGTGCACCCCGCCATCACTCCATCTTGTTTCCCGTTACATTAATTTACATACATTCTGTGTCTTCGAACCCTGAAGTGCAGACCTACGTCGTTACTACGGGTACAGGATAACTTGCACCCATGAAATGACTTGCGGACTGATCTTTCCTCTCTCCCGTCTCGCTCTGTCATTTCCCAGACCAAAACCCGGTTGATCGGGCCCAACTGTCCAGGAATCATCAAACCTGAGGAGTGCAAGATTGGGATCATGCCCGGCGCTATCCATAAGAAAGGCAGCATTGGCATTGTCAGTCGCTCCGGGACGTTAACCTACGAGGCAGTTGCTCAAACCACGGCGGTGGGATTGGGGCAGAGCACTTGTGTGGGTATAGGTGGGGACCCGTTCAACGGGACCAATTTCATCGACTGTCTGGAAAGATTCACGAAAGATCCAGAGACGAAGGGCATCATAATGATCGGGGAGATCGGGGGCTCTGCAGAGGAGGAAGCGGCGGAGTGGTTGGAAGCTCACGGAGACGCGAGCAAGCCGGTCGTGAGCTTCATCGCGGGCTCGACAGCCCCTCCTGGGAGGAGGATGGGGCACGCGGGCGCGATTATCAGTGGGGGAAAAGGCACGGCCGCTGGGAAATTCGAGGCGTTGGAGAAAGCCGGCGTGCACGTGACACGGTCACCGGCGCAACTAGGGACGACCATGCTGAAAGCCATCTCTGGGAAGCTGTAGAGGCCCGACAGGGGCCGGAAGGACCGATAAGGCCAGGAAGGAAGGGGATGGCACAAAACTTCGGATTGCATCCAATGCTTATTTGGGACTCGGGATATGGTAAACAGCAGTCAAGGACAGGTGGGATGAGCAAGCTGAAGAGGAAAGAGGCGACGAAAGCGTTTTGGAGATGGGGCCGTGAGGATGTTGTGGCAAGAAGATCTTTAAAAAAGAAACAAAGAAAGGGCTGAGAACTGTAGGATGATCCTCGCTCGCTGTCGTGGTGATGCGCGAGTTTTTGTGTCCCTCCTCGCAGAGCGGGGTCTTGAGCTGGTCCGACCGCTACTTGTCGAATCTTTCGAAGCCATGCGAAGCGTCGCTTTCTCTTTGCCTGTGTATTGACCTACTTATGTGATAAGAATTGGTGTCGGACTTTATTCGTTATGAGGGTGGGGGTGCCATTTGCTTACGAACAGCTTTCTTTTTAGGATCATATGCCATGATTGTTCGACGTGCTACACGATCTCCATCAAGAACCTGAATTCGGCGAGGCAGAGAAAGCCAAGTGCTCTTGGCCTAGATTTCGAGTATGCCTGGAAAAAGCAAAACGAGGGCACAACGGAACGGACAATAATGCATCTTTGACACTAGTGCGATTCGTTCTCTGAAGTGTTCTTCAAGATATTTTGTCCCTGATATATTGCCACCTAAACGCTTTGTTTGTCTCTTTTAGATAGAACTTATACGTCCTCTTTCCTCTTCGTGTTTTCGGACATGTGCAGCTTGGGGAGGCTGAAAAATTGGTATACGCCTTTATTCCCCCGATGATGGCCACCTTCCCCAGCTAGCAAGGGGAAGAAGAGTGGCATGCTTTCACAAAATTTGCGTCAAATTGAAACCGGCACAACAGGCTGAAGGCGAGACCAGCCGATGATACGAACTGAAAGGGAAAGTCTCAGACTTACATAGAATATTGCCGATGCTTGAGTGAATGACTCATCACCCACCTCATAGACCACCTCACCTGTTCCAATGTCTTCAGGTGCGGCTCATATTCGACGTCGCTGGATTGTGTTCTATGGATCATTTACATTCTCTGCCACGTCTGCTATTCTAGTCCAGCCAATCTTTCCGAATCGAGAAATTGCTTTGAAGTACTCATCACCAAACTTTTAAAGGCAACTGAGAGAACACCAGTGTGGCTGACTAAACACCGACAAAAGGTTTGCTTTTCAGCCACGTATAATCTATCAGTATTACCCGCCCGTCTAGCTTCCGTTTCGTGTATTTGTCTACATCCTTTCACGACATTAAACTTGCTGCTTTACTTCGGCTTTCCCTGTCCTTTTGACTCACTCTGTTATGCTAGATAATAATCTTTCCTTCACATCGAACACTTGAGACTGCTTGTGCTGGATCATAATACATTTTCGTGGAGAAGTCGTCCCGCCCCGCCGTTGGTAGATGCCCCTCTTTCGAACACTCAGTGCGTTCAAATATCATCTCCCTGGCCCGGGAAAAAATGCAACGTCAACTGACCGCTGCTCCTACATCTAGTGTACCTCGTATGCCATCTCAACACTTTAACGTCCAAGCCACTCCGAGTTGCATCCACACATGCCGCCATAAATTCGGATCAAATCCGCAACTTATGTATGTGTAAATGTATCTATATATATGAAATCTATCATGTGATACCTGTCCCTTTCTCTTCGCCAAAGCTCAACGCAAAATGCAGGCATGCTCACACGTTCACAAATACTCGCATATATGCTCTCACACATCATATCTCATTTCGTCAGGTCTCTCCAGTCATCTTTTCAAATGTTTACGACTGTTGACATAGCAACGGAAGACCATCAAAATTGCCCAACAATATCCAGGAAACAATTTATATGTATGTGTACGAATAAGTGAAGAGACGCCAAGTACAGCTCGCTGTTTCTCCTGGACAGCGACTTCCAGAGTTGCAATACGAAGACAATAGCCACCTTGTCATTCAACTCGTTCCCTTTCCCTCCTTACATCATTCCCATCCCTCCTAAACCCGCCATCCCCAAAAAAGTCGGAGTCGTGGGTGTGTTAGTCCCGGACTTTCTGCCGTGATGCTTCAAAGAGGACGGGAAGGGTTCAGGCTTCCCTCTGTCAGGCCCCGAAGAGTAGAACAGCAAGGGCCGATACTCTCCATCCTTTTCCATCAATGAAGAGTTCGAAAAGCGGGATATCATGCTTTGTTTCCCCTGAATCCTTGCGTAAGAAATGGCGCAGACCTTCTCGCTGTTGAAATTTCTCCACCTAAATGAGGATTCACACGGATAAGAAAAGTTACGAGCCACGTGAATGAGAGACCACCTTACAAAATCAATCAAATTGGCAACGGTAACGCGTGACACATACCTTTGCCCGTTAAATTCTTTGAAGAAAGGCACGATAGCCTTGGGCTCAATGAAATTGATGAAGGCATATCCGACGTTGCATTTGTTCTTGAAATCAATGGGAAGGTAGAAGAAATCGTACTTCCCCTTGTGCGCCGCATTGATCTCGTTCAGGAGTAATTGTTGAGAGTACTGGGGAGGAAGCGGAAAGGAAGCGAAGAAACATAAATATTTCAATTTCATAAGACGATAGATTGAAATTAGCCAGCACACTATTCACCCTTTGCATAAAGGGGGTCTACAACCTCGGAGACAATTCTGAGCGGGAGAGGAGCGACAAATTACCTTGTTGGGCACGTTCCGAACCATGATGGTCGTGCGACGGTCCATACCCATAAGAATGCGCTCAACGTCAAGGTGGAACTCCGTATCTCCTCCACCAGATCCTCCTCCCATCATCCCGTTTGTTCCGCCGCCGAAGGGGGGTGGATACCTCCCCGTGCTCGCCGTGGCCGTCATGATCCTCGAGTATTGGGCACCCGTATTGGGAGACAGCCTGTTCTTTCCATGAACACTTGGGCCCATTCCGGGCATCAGAGGCGGCGAACACATGTTGTGAGGCGGTGACACCCATAGACCTTTAAAAGCAGCAGCGGCAGCGGCTGTTGCAGCGTCATTTCCGTTCATCCCTCCACTACTCATCCCATGCGGATCCAAAGAGGAAGATGGGGGAACACCTTCCAACTGCATCTGAGACATAGCCAGTTGTTGATGGTGATGTTGCATCCCAGGCAAATACACACCCAACGCGCTGGCCGTGGAGGACGACGAGGCAGAAGAGTGCATGCCTCCAAAAGGGGAGGAAGAACCATATCCCACTGAAGTCGGCGTGGCACTTTGGGTTCCACTGGGACTGTGCCCGTAGACAGAGCTCCTTCCTGCACCCCCAGCCCCACTCGCGAGGTTTTGCACCGCATGTAGACTGTTGCTCATCACATTCGTGTTTGTCACGTTGTGATTGTTGTTGATATTGTGGATGTTGACGTTGTTGTTCTTCTTGTTGATGTTGTTGTGCATGGTGCCTGCAAAGTTTGCCGATGCGGAGTGATTGTTGTACCCGTTGTAATGATTCTCGCAGGCACTTTTGCCGATGTGGCCCACATCTGAGGTATTGTTCCTGTCCACATTATTGCCGTTGCTGCTCTGAGCACCTTTGTTCTTGCCCACACTAGTGCCCCTCTCCCCTCCATGCATCATAAATCCTGCCGAGGAGGGAGAAGGCGTGTGGCCTGGATACGCGGCCGAGTGCTGCAGAAAGAGGAGGTGGGAGGGACTCAACGACGAGGACAGCGTCGTGCCCGCTGTCGTTGCCCCCGACCCCAAAGGAGACCCCCCGTAGAAGCTTCCGTGTCCGTGGCTGCTGGCATTTCCCGTATAGAGTGTGCCAATGGATGAGGCACTCGACGGCAGCAATGTTTCGAGCCCTTCTTCTCCGCCCAGTCCTTCTCGTCCACCGCCTGTTCCAGAGAGCGGCGAGACAAGAGCTGCCGACAGCTGGGCAGCACGGCCTTCCTCTCGCCACCGGTGTAACGTCAAGAGCAACTGCTGGCCAAGTTGTCTTTCTTTGGCTGCTCTCTCCGCCTCCTCGACTTGCACAGAGGCCCCCCAAGGCGTAGTAGACGCGAGTTCAGAGGCAGCCGCCTTCGCATCTTGAACGTCGTAAAATTCGACCAGAAATGCGAGTCCATTCCCAGGTGGGAGCGGTAGAGAGCCCGAAGGCGGTGTAACCGTGTGGTAGGAAGAGGTGTTGGAAGAGGATGGAGAGGAGGAAAGAAGAATCCGGCGATGGACATTTTTTAGCTGTCCGTAGCTCGAGAAGACAGCTTGGACGTCAGATTCTGTGAACGGAAGCGAGTGCGACGGTGAAGACGAGGGCGAGGCCTCCCGGACGAGAAGGATGCCGTCCCGAGGGGTTGTCGCGGCGTTAAGCATGATAGAGTAATGCACGGACGGGGTGGGTGCAAGTGGGGAAGGAGGGCGGCCCGAAGGGCATAACGCCGTGTCGTACTGCGACATGGCGCCCAACTCGCGTGGCAGAATGTGGAATGCTCGGAGGGAGGCTCTCAAGTCATGGTAGGCCAAGAAGACCACGCCTCGATTTGCACGGAAATCCATCCGGAGGTAGGCAAGCGTTCCCAGATTTTCACAGACACGCGTCAGGTGCTCGGCGGATACGTGTTCGACATTGAACAGGATCAAAGCTCGAGACTCGGTTTCAAGAAGAAAATGGCAGAGCTCAACCCCAACGAGAGTTTCGAAAAGCGATGCGCGATTTCTCCCAGCTCCAACACCAGCTGCGCCACTATGCTCCAAGTTCGCACATTCCTGTGATTTCTTCACACCCAAGTGCTGCTGCTGCTGGTTTAGTTGAAGCTGGTTATGCTGGTAAGGGTAAGGGGGAGGCGTGTTTTGAGAATTGGATGCCGGATTCGGCGTGCCTGCGCTCTGATGGAAAGGACGCGCCGGTTTCTGCAGCTGATAGTGGTGCTGATGACTATCATTGTGACTGATGGAGTGGAGATGGCCACCGCTTGTATTTTGCATCGACGGGTCTCGTGATAACACCGGCGAATCCACTTTGCCTTCGCCCGATTTTGAAGAAACTAGCTGCTGCTGTTGCTGTTGCCGTAAGGCTGCTTGTTGCTGTTGCTGAGGCAAGGGAGGAGGGACCGGCAGCCTGGCATGGTGTGGGTTCGGAATTGGATGTTTATGCTGTTGAGGCTGCAAAAAATGAGGAGCCAGAGCTGTCATATTTCCCGGGATGACCATTTGCTGCGAAGAGGCCGCCAACAGTGCCGCTGCAGAGGATTGATTTCCCGCTGTCGAACTCTCTTGCTGTTGTCGTTGAAGGGACTGGATCTGCTGGAGGCGTTGCTGCTGAAGCTGATGTAGCTGGTAGGCGCTCGGCTCCAAGGAAGACTGCGAAGGGCCTACGGGGTGGGGGGCATGCTCAATTCTAGAATGCGTCTGCATGTGCGGGTTCAGGTACAAATGGGGATTGTTCTCCGGCGAGTTCAATGTCGGGTCCGCGGGGGACGACGTGCCACTAGTTGCACCGGACGTTGAGTCCGCAGGAGAAGAGGCGCCTGGGGTGGCCGCCACACCTGTGGTGGAGAACTGCACACCAACCCCGTTACCGGCGCTGCTACAACTACTGGTGGTGCTGTCGGTATTGCTGCCGCCATGCCCAGCACCGCCGCTTGCACCGACAGCCTTCCCTTCGTCTTTACTGCTCCCGCCGCCTCCGCCCAAACCGGTCAGGGAGGCCATGGCCCTGGACGGGTGGAGCACCAGGTTGTCGAGGCTGTTGATGGCGTAGGCTAGGCTGGACCCAATCATCTCCTCCAGGTTCTTCTGCGAGCCGCGCGAGGGTAAAGATGCCGGCTCTGATTGCGAGGCCGCATCAGGGGCCGTAAAGCCGCGAAGTTGTGCGCCTGACATACTGGAGGGAGGGGCGTCAGAATTTCCAGCGTCGAGGGACAAAGCTGCCGGGGTGGTGCTGGAAGGGTTATTTGACAGCGAAGGGCCACCCATGTCACAGTCTTCGGTCGAGCCTTTGCTCCTGGCCACGTTGCTCCTGCCCCCAGTGACGAATTTGGTGACGCTGGCCCCGAACATGAAAAAGGAGGACGAGGACGACAAGGTAGGAGGAGACGGTGTTTCCGTAGGCTCACTGAGCATTCAGGGAGAGATCGATGTGGCGCTATTCGATGACTTCAGATCTGTGTACAACATTTGCAGACGGAGATGTTCAAGATGAAAATCATTCCCTCCGGAAAGCACAAAACAAGGAAGGGGGGAGCGCCCTCCTTTTCATGATTTCGCTCCTTCCATTACATAACAAAAAAAGATCTTCAGACGAAAAAGACACACCAACATTTAAGAGGTGCCATACATGTAAAGAGGCTTTCACAGGGGTTAAAACATTTGTCGAAGTCAAGGAATGATCCGCGCCCGAGTCAGCATCTGACATCCTCACGTCTTCTGTTTTTGCAATCAATTCCGAAAATCTGCCGACCAATGACTCACCAGCGGTGACAAGGACACCTGACACTGATCTCAACTTTGCCTGATTCTCCAGTTTTGTCCCCAATCAAACGTAGGCTGGATGTGGCTGTCAATGTAGCGTGAAATGTGAAGGAGAGGTCACGTGGGGTGAGACAGAAAGAAGATGAGATCGAGGCTGTCCTGAGCCGTGACTTGCGCACAAGAAGCAACCAAAATTTCGACGCATGAATTCCGGTCGGTCATATCTATATCCCACGGGCAAGCATAGCCCTATCTATGAAGTGCATACGGCGGTAAGGCGCCAAGTCGGGGGATGGAGTGGAGCCCACCTGCCTTCTGTGGGCATCAGATGTTGTCGGTGAAGAAGAACACCGCGCTTCATGATCGAGATGGCCCCCGCATCACGAGCGGCTAGGTCCTAGGATCCTGGGCGTCGACATCATCATTCAATACCAACAACAAATGAGCCACAGAAAGTGGTACGCCTCAGGCCGGCGGGAAATCGTCCGGGGAAAAAGGAAGGCGGCGTTCACTTCCACTATGGTAAACTCTCTCCCCTCAAGAAATTTAAGGGGAGGCTGGGGGCAGGAGACTATCCTCAACATGAATTTCTCATCTGTGTTCCAACTCCCATAACGACGAATGAATGCCAGTATCAATGCTTTCATGACCATGAACAAGGTAATGCAAACATTTGAGATGGAATATAGCGTGTTCACATACTATGCAGGGCATAGAAGCTGACCACTGATGAGGTGTCAAGGCAGAGAATATCAACCACCCCCCCTGACTCGGTCCGAGCAGCGGCCCCCCCGGGCCGAAGAAGAAGGAAACGGAAAACCAAAGCCAACAACTGCAATTCCGCCTGAAAGATCCCAAATCTGTGGAAGAATTATGTAGAATAGCTTACAATGGAAGTACATGTACCCTTTCTTGTGGTGCTCGAATGTTTGTTGTCGGGTTTTTGGTCGGTTCTGGACGCCTCCTTTCGGATCTTACGCTGCTAGGCTCGCGGACTCAGGGTCCGGGCTTCTGCACCCATGCGCTGGTGGCTTCGGTTAGTCCGATATCCTTGTCATTTCTTCCCTTACTGTCTCTTTCTGACTTCTTGTACATTCGTGTTTGTTAAATTTTATGCAGTGTGATGTTCATTTTCCAGAAGGTACATTCACGCAGAAGTTGACCGGCCGCAAAAGATTTATTCTTTGTGAACAGGTCCAAGTTGGCCGGACAAATTGTTAATCCTATTTAAATGTCACGAAAGAAAATTTTTACCAACTGAGAAAGAAGTTTTTCAAAACATTCTCATTTATTTTCAAGGAGGCTCATGATTTTGCCTGTCTTCGATATTACGTACATTTATGTAAATGCAAGCACGTTGAAGTAGTCCGCGAAGGTATGCCACAGGCCCCTGAATGGCTCCTGCGACATCACAGCACTTTGAAACGATTTACGATAACGAAAAGAAATTCTGCCAGCAATGTAAATGCATTGAAGTGTTGAATCTAATTTTTGGGGGTTGGGTCATTGAACGTGGGCGCAACGGATCGAAAGAACGGTGTCGCGCCTGCTCAGTCGTTCAGTCCTGGACCCTCTGTTTCTCAGACGATGACTACGCGCTGGTGTGTTGCTGCAGGAGGGCTTGTCTTGATATTATAGATCCTGTATCAATATTTTCACGGTGGACTAAATCTTCGTCGTTGTACTGGCCATGCGCGGTCGATTTTCTGTTTCTTTCAGGACAAGAGCTTGTCTCTCTGCATGTCGCCAAATTTGAATCCATCGCTGAAGGGTGCTTTTCACCATCATTAATTACGACATATTTCTGGTCTCATGCAATGTACAGGATGGACGCGAGGCAATCTATCAAGCGGCTGCTCAAAGGGAAGCCAGCTCCATCCTATTATAAGCGCCTGAGTCATGTCCGCAACAAAAGCAGCTTGGTAGACGTGTCCGGGTTTAATGCTGGGGCAGGGAATATGGGACGGGTCAATAGTGGTAGCTATTCCCCGACCGGGCCCATGGGCGACGAACTCAATGGTTTGCTTGGCGATGACATACACAGGGATCAACTACTGCGGATTGTGCACAAGGAAGTGTTGGACACTCCTGACGAGCAGGAGGTCCTATTCTTGGGTGCGGTCCACAAGGGAAAAGCCAGCAAATATCACATTGGTGGTTTGGTAGGAGCGGCAAGTGGAGAACGCAGCCGTTACCTATGCATTGCACTGGAAACTGGCTCGCGCCCCCATTTTGAGGTGAAGTCCTTGGACTCTTGTCAGGGACAGGAAGACCGAGGGCGGGACGGGCCCGTATCCCCTTCCTCCTCCTTCTCGACGCCCCGCTCCGTCTCCTGCGCCGGCTCTGAATGCTTTGTGGTGGTGTATTACTTCACCATGGCGGCCGGTGCAATGGGAGCTGACGTCCAAGTGACGGTAAAAAGCGACGTGTATTTGAATGACCTGAGTTCGGTGGAGTACGGCCCTGGTACGGATTTCACCCTCACGTTTGAGCAAGACGGTGCCCCGGGCAACGTTGCAAAGCCCCATTACCAGCTGGCAGCTCTGACCCAAGCTTTCCGGGACGAAATCGTCTGGAACATTCTGACGATCGCCGATGTGTGCTGCCAAGTGCAGCCCAAGACGCAGGGCATCGATCTGCACGGGCTGGGCTTGACGGCCAGCGCGCAGAATTTTCTCTCCCGGAACGAGGCTTTGGGGCGTTTTCTGGTCATAGCCCTGGACTTCGAGAAGGAAAAGTGGGAGGAGAGCCGTGTGGGAGGGATAGCCAGGGGGAAGAGAGGGGGAGACGGGGCGGCGCTGCCGGGCGTCTTGATGGAGGCCGTGTGGTCTTCGCAGGCCCGCGACCAAGAGCTGGAAGGGCTCCTCGACCGCTTCCAATGGCCCACACAAACGGTCGAAGAAATCGACGGCCAGCTCTCGGAGCGGCTGAAAGGGCTGGAGAGCGACACCATGGAGGTGCTCCTAAGCTGGGAGTCCGCAGCATCCCGACGCCCTTCGACCATGACGGGGGCTCAGGACGGAGGAAAGGGCCCAGACACAGCCTCTCCCGCCCCTCCTCCCCTTGGCCCCGCAGCCCCGGGGGTGGACGGGGAGGGAGAGGGGTACCTGTCCACGTTGAAACTGGTGGAAATGCTGGAGGAGCTCGCCCAGGAATTGGCGGAGGTGGAGGCCTGGCTGGCGGGGAAGGGAGAGGCCCTGACGCGGCTCCAGACGGACATGCAGGAAATCGAGGAGGAAAACAACCGATTGGAGCGGCAATGGAAGAACTTCTCCCGCTTGAACGCGGTCTTGCAACCCTTGGTCCAGGAGCTCTCTCTTGATCATGCGCAGGAAAGCCTCCTCCGTGACCCGGTGCGATTTCTGGATGGCGGCACCGGCCAGCTCCCTCCCGGGGAAGGCGCCCCGGAGCCAGGACGGCCTGGAGGACAGAAGGGAGGGGGCATGAGCGCGAGCGAGACCTCTGCCTTGGTGGAGGAGAAGGTGGCTGTCGTGGTGGCGGCCGCGCAAGTCCTGCACCGGGGACTGGCGTTACTGGAGGGACGAGAGGTGTTGGGAGCAGAAGACAGGGATGGGAGCCGCAGTCCGGCTACCGGTGAGGGTGTCATGGCTTTCCACAAGCTGTCACTCTCCTCCAGCCCCACTCGCACCGGAAATCGGCCCTGGGAGCCTGTAAAGGTGTCCGTTCCCCCCGTTCCAGACGGGCGATCCTCCTCCTCTTCCCGCTCCCCTCTCCCTCCCTCCCAACCTGCCTCCACCCCCGTGGCAGGCGTGGCGCCTCTCAAAACGATCCCTCGTCGCCTCATGGATATGACCAGCTTGCGTTCTCGCTCATCCTACTATGCCGACCTCCGTGCCGTCTTCTTGGAGCGCGTCCTGGCCTACCTGTCCTCCCTCTTCCCAGCCTGCACCCCCGCAGGCTGCCTCCCCAACCCCGTCGCGCTCGGGCACGGTGGGAGCAGAGGGAACCAGACGTTAGCGCAAGAGCTTGCAGATGCTCAGCGAGCATTCCACACCCAGCTCCTGGACTACGAGCCTCTGGTGGAGGTGGTGGTGGGCATGCTCCAGGGCGTGCCGAAGGGACCAGGCTGGATGGACGGTCTCCTCCACAGGTATTCGGAAGCGGGCTCCTCCGGACTCTACCGGCCTTTTCTCAAGGCATACTTCGCAGAGCTCCACGCCAAAACTCAGACCCAGGGTGGGACGGGCAACAGCGGGTGGTTTGAGGGAGGCGTGCCAGCGCCGTCCATATTTTCTAACCAGACGACTGCCTCCATGGCCGCCCTCCCCCGCGCTCACATCAACGACTTTGGCAGCCAAGGTGTTGTGGCCTTTCCGCCCCCTTCTCTGCGTGGGAACGGCTCCGAGCCCATGTTCGGCCACCCGAAGGTTTCAAGTTCCATTCCCGGCGCTGCCACGTCGTATTATCAGCAGCAGGCGTGCTTGCTACAGCAAGAGAGGACTGGAGGAAAGGGAATGGGATTGACCCGCTCCATGGCTATAGATCAGGCCTGCGCAGAGCTCGTACCCGTGGTCAGGCGGGAGCAGCATTTCATCGTGGAGCTTTTCAAGTTGCAGGTGGACGACAGTGAGGACCTACGGAAATTACAGAGTGTGCTCGAGGTAGAATTCGACAAGCTCAGGGATAAATTGAAGGAGCAGGCCGAGGCAGCGATGGACGCAGACCCAATTGAAGGCTTGGCGGTTGTGGCCGTGATCACGGGCCTGCTGGGGCCCAAGCCCGGCTCTCCCTCGGGACCACGCGCAAGCTACCAGGGGGGAAACGTGGCGGGAAGGCGCGAGCAGGAGGACGAAGGCAGAAAGCCGACACGGAAAGCGATGGGCCACGCGATGCTGGTGACCTCGCAGGATAGCTTTATGCTCGAGCTCCTAATCTCTTTGCAGCGATCTTTGGGCCAAAAATTTCACACATTTGTCGCCGACCAGGAGGTATGGATCAACCACCAAAACCCCGACATCAAACGTGCCGGGGTTTTAGCACCCTTTGCCAAGTTCCCGATATTTGTGGACCGGCTGGCCTTGGCGGTGGGCGGGCAAATGATCGGCATCGCCGAGGCTGCCTTGCAGCAACTCTCCAGTAGCCTCCTTGCTTGGTTGGAGCGTCTGAGCCTTCGGGGGGACCAAAAATATGCGGACGTAGTGCGATTGGAAAACTATCATTTTTTTGTACAGACCATGAGCCCTCGACAGCAGTGTCTCATCGGCTCGGACGTTTTGGTGAGCTTTATTGATCAAGCTCAGGCCGCTTATGAGGCAGCAGTACAGCGGTATGCGTCCTGGTCGCTGGGATACGCCTTTCCGGAAGTCACGGCTTTTTTCGGAAGCATAGACGACCTTATAGTCAAGGTCGGCGTGGGGGACGTGAGCATCCACGTCCCAAAAACTGCCTTGTTCAAACTAACGCAGGAGGCTTGTTCCCGCAAAGCTATCGCTGACAGTTTAAGGACCGCCTTCCGTCGTCTGCGCAAGCACATCAGTGACGACAGTGGATTGTTTCTCCCCCTGTGGGACCGTATTTCCCTCTTACTCTACCAGCGCTTTGTGCGGTATGAGGACGTGATATTGCAGTGCTACGATGTGAAATTGGAGCCTCCCGCGATCCTCGTACGGCAGCTTGCACAAGAGTGCCGTACTCAAGCGTCTAAGTAGACAATCGAAAACGTGCAATGAGTGCTCGACTCCAAACTGTAAAGAATGTAGATGACATCTGTTGACCAATGCCACTAGTTCCTACGGTGGCTTATCCACGTAGACTCATTGTTTCCGCGTCGTGTCCTATGATGTGCATGGCGGCAATCCAAGCCTGTGCCGCCAGACTCGCCCAAGAAATGGGCGGTCGGAGTTAGTTACCAGTGTATCAGTTGTGCCACCACAAAGTCTTTCTTTCATTGCCTTTTATTACGTCATGTGTCACGCGTCAATCACAATTGTAGGTGGATAGGGGTCGGTTACTTTGCAAAACGAGGTTATCTCGACTTCGGGGTCACCCGCTTGACCTCCCCCCTCCCTTACCAGATCGTCTCACCTTCCCACACACCCTACAACCTCCACTATGTACAGATCGACGAGGTACGAAGACGCCTCTCGACTCGAGGATGGAAGTGGAAGCGTCTCACAATTTTGCCCAAGCTGAGGAAGAGGTCAGTGCAGACAAGCTCAAGTGAAAGATGCTTCCTGTTGCCCATTTCCTTTCCCTTCGCCCTCTCATCTGAATAATCATCGACTTTCTCTCCCTCTTCCTCTTGATCCACATATTTACTAGATCCTCAAGCTATGGACGAAGCTGGATGCCTTCGAACAGTCGTTGAAGCTGAGCGAGGGCCGTCCTGAGTTCACATTCTATGATGGGCCCCCTTTCGCAACAGGGTTGCCACACTACGGTAAGGCGTGCGTTAATCCGAATCATTCGACATCCCGCTTTTCTCACGTCCGCGGACGCGTCTTGGCTCTTCGATTGTGTAGGGCACTTGCTGGCCGGTACGATCAAAGACACGGTCACTCGCTTCGCCCACCAGAAAGGTCATCACGTAGTCCGGCGGTTCGGGTGGGACTGCCACGGCCTGCCCGTGGAGTTCGAAATTGACCAGGAACTTGGCATCAAAGATCGGGATCAGGTACCTCTAAAGTGGTCTGGGTGGAGAAAGGGCCATACACAAGAAGGGGGACGGAGGTCGCGTGTGAAATACGAGTTAACATGCTCGCGCTTTATCGTGCTTTCAACCGCCTTCAGGTTTTTGCCATGGGCATTGCCAAATACAATCAGCACTGCCGTTCGATTGTCACGCGTTATACTAAGGAGTGGGAGCGCACGGTCACGCGGATCGGGCGCTGGATAGACTTTAAGAACGACTACAAGACGTTAGGTATGCGTGTTGGTGGACTTGGCCTTCCCTCAGCCCTTTCCCGCGCTCCTGTTAACTTCCTTCTCTGCCTTTTCTCCTCTCGAGTAGATCCGTGGTTTATGGAGTCCGTGTGGTGGGTGTTTTCGGCATTACACAAGAAAGGTCTAGTCTACCAGGGGTACAAGGTGATGCCCTTTTCTACAGCCTGCGGCACTCCACTCAGGTGCCTATCTCCCTTTCCCCCATCTCGCATTGAAAGGGATGCGTGCAGTCGATCTTTGGTGTTTCGCGCGGTTGCGTTGTGTGCGTGCCAGTACCGCGCCTTTGCTGACGATTTCCTCCCCTCCTCTCCCTGTTCCCCCTCCATAAGCAACTTCGAGGCGGGACTCAATTACAAGGACGTCCAAGACCCGGCCGTCATCGTCTCCTTTCCCCTGCTCTCGGACCCGTCCACCTCCCTTCTCGCTTGGACCACTACCCCTTGGACGCTCCCTTCCAATTTGGCGCTGTGCGTGAATCCCGAGATCCGGTACATCAAAGTGCGCGATAAGAAGAGCGGAAAGCAGTACGTGGTGGCGGAGGCGCGTCTAGTCCAGCTGTACCCAAAGCTCGCGTCAGGGAAAGTGAAGGAAGAGCAGAAACAAGAGTGGTACGAGCAGATCGGTGAGGCCTTTCTGGGTGCGGAGATGGCAGGGTGGGGGTATACGCCGTTGTTCGATTACTTCGTGGAATGGAACGAAGGCGAGAGGGCTGGGAAAGAAGGGGACGGCAGGGAGAACCTGGGAGCCTTTCGGGTTTTGGTGGATGCCTACGTGACGAGCGACAGCGGGACAGGCATCGTGCACCAGGCGCCGGGTTTTGGGGAGGACGACTACCGCGTCTGTCTCGCCCATGGTGTGATCAGGAAAGGGACCAATGTGCCTTGCCCTGTGGACAGCAACGGTCGGTTTACCCCAGATGTGCGTGACTTTGTGGGACAGCACGTCAAAGCGGCAGACGGAGACATTTGTCAGCTCTTGAAAGCCAAGGGCAGGTTGGTGGACAAGGCGACATACTCGCATTCCTACCCATTCTGTTGGCGTTCGGATACTCCCTTGATCTACAAGGCCGTCCCGTCCTGGTTCGTGGCGGTGGGCACTGTCAAGGAGAAGCTCTTGGCGAACAATCAGAAAACCTACTGGGTCCCCGCCTTTGTCAAGGAGCATCGCTTCCACAACTGGTTGGCCGATGCCAAAGATTGGGCCATAAGTAGGAACAGGTAAAGAGAAGGTGGGGGAAGGGAATGATAGAGAGCTGACTGGATAGTGTGTATGGTGTTTCTGTCTGGGAAAGTCGATGGTTCTCATGTATACATTGCCTCCTACCTTCCGTCAGGTTTTGGGGCACGCCCATCCCTCTCTGGTGCTCCGAGGATATGGAGGAGCAGGTGGCGATTGAGTCCATCGAGCAGTTGGAACGGCTCTCGGGTGTGAAGGGCATAACGGACTTACACCGAGAAAGCGTCGACCAGATTACCATCCCATCTTCCCGTGGTCCCTCCTACCCCCCCTTGCGACGCGTTGACGAGGTTTTTGACTGCTGGTTTGAGAGCGGTTCCATGCCATACGCACAATTGCATTACCCTTTTGATAATAAGGAGAGATTCGAAGCGAACTTTCCGGCCGATTTCATCGCAGAAGGGCTGGACCAGACCCGAGGCTGGTTTTACACGTTGATGGTCATTAGCACTTGCCTCTTCGACAAGCCTCCTTTCCAAAACCTGATCGTGAACGGGTTGGTCTTGGCAAGCGACGGAAAGAAGATGAGCAAGCGCTTGAAAAACTACCCCCCCCCCGACGACATCTTGAAAAAATACGGGGCTGATGCTCTGCGTCTTTATCTGATATCGTCCCCCGTGGTTCGAGCCGAGCCCCTGCGTTTCAAAGAGGAAGATGTGCTGGGCATGATTAAACGGGTCTTCCTGCCCTGGATCAACGCCTTCCGATTTTTCCAACAGGGGGTGGCGCGGTTGGAAATGGAGAAGGGGTCTGTTTTCACGCCTTCGCCCGAACGAGCCCGGGCGAGCACGAACGTGATGGACGTCTGGATCCAAGCCTCGTTGCAAGGAATGATCAAATTTGTCCACGATGAAATGGCGGCCTACCGTTTGTACACGGTCACGCCGCGCTTGCTCCGTTTCATTGAGGAATTGACGAATTGGTGCGTTGAGCGGGCGGGAACTTCCACTGTTCTACTTCCGCTCTTTTCTTGTGCATTGTAGTAGATTACACGCCCTCACTCTTTACATCTCGCCTGTCGGCTCCTTGTAGGTATGTGCGTCTCAACCGTACTCGCCTCAAGGGCCAGGAAGGAGACGAAGAGTCGCTTACCGGTCTATCGACCCTGTACGAGGTCTTGCTCTCCATGACTATCCTGATGGCGCCCTTCACTCCTTTCCTTACCGAGTTCCTCTACCAGCACCTGCGCAAGATCCATCCCAATTTCACGTCCTGTTCTGCCGCTGCCTCCTCCTCGGTTTCTGCTCTTCCCCTTGACGCCATCGGCAAGGCCGACAGTGTGCACTATATCATGCTGCCAATGTACGACGAGGCACGCCTAAACCCTCTCTGTGAAGAGCGCATGGCCACCTTGCAGACTGTGATCGAGTTGGGTCGGATGGTCCGAGAACGGAGCAATATCAATTTGAAGACACCTGTGAAGGAAGTCATCGTCGTGTCCAAGGATCAAGGTAAAATGTGTTGTTATATCGAGCTTCAGAAGTCGGGTTTCTTAGATGCTCAGGCGTTACGTAGGAATGAAATGGCTGACATTTGGAACCTCATACCTGCTACCCTTGAGCTGACCCTTACTACCCTTCTTTTCAGGCAAGCTCGCGCATTTGGACGAAAGCGTGCGCGGTTACGCTTTGCAAGAGCTGAATGTGTGGTCCTTGAAAACCAGTGATGAGGTCGGGAAATGGAGCAACGTGCACGTGGAGCCTAACAACAAGCTGTTGGGCAAGCGTTTGGGGAAAGATCGGGCCAAGGTTCGTGGCGAGGGAGGGAAGGGAAAGACGACAGAGCAAGTGTGCATCGGGCAGTTCCTGATGGCGAGGAAGCCCTATAAAGCGTCGCATCGCGCATAGAAGCTTGACATTTTGGGTCTCCGACCGTCCTTCTGACAGGTTGCTGCCGCCATCGCCGCGCTCACTCCCGAGGATATCGAGGCATTCCAAAACACTGGATCCCTGACGTTGGCGGGATACGAATTGAGCAGCGAGGAGCTTCTGCTCAAGAAGGAATTCAAAGGTGACACTTCTATCTTTCAGGCAGAGGCCTCCCAAGACGGGACACTGCTGGTTGTGCTAGATACGCGACAGGATGAGCGAGTGTTGGCGCAGGCGACGGCGAGAGAGCTGGTCAATCGTGTCCAAAAATTGCGTAAACGTGTGGGCTTAAAGCTGAGCGATGTTGTGGAGATTTACTACGAGACTGAAGACAAAGGCATGATAGAGGTGAGCAGAACAACGGCGCATAACTTATTGAGTGGCTGGACGACAAGATCACTAGCGACTTGTCATGATACTCTTCGATGCGGATCGAGAAATTAAGCACGTCTTCTTTTTCTGAAGCTAATTCTGTCTTTACCCTCTTACCTGACCAGGCTATCGCAAGCAATGCAGCCATGGTACGCTCCACTCTGCGAGTGTTCCCTCTTCCGGCCTCCACGCTCAAGCCCACGCATGCCGTTGAGCTCGGCAAAGAAGAGTGTCTGATCAACGACGTTGCCGTCACTGTGTACGTGACCCGGCCCACCCTTTCCTTGTGCGACGAAAGCATTTTACAAGCAGTGGGAGGGGAACAAGAGCGGGCGGCAGGAGCTTCGGCATTTATGGCCTCGATGGATTACGACCGCTTACGGGAAGGAGACACGAGGGGCGTGACTTTTATGTTGGACGGCCACAAAGTCTCGCTGGACGCGGGCGTGCATTACTTCTTTAGCGCTATGGAGAAGGCGCAAGCAAGAGCATTGCTACCAGAAATGGTATTTTTGAGCGTCAATGGCGGGGAAGGAGGAGAGAGATAAGGAACAAGATTTTTTTCGGGAGTGACTCAGGTCGGTGTCGGAGGGTCCTTACTCGGCCGCGGAGGGGCGAAATACTGCATTATGGATGCACAAATTTATGTCAGTGGAAGGGTAGCACGAATGCAATGCGGTAGAGTAGTTAGAAGCGAGAAAAAAAATATAATCGCGGAATCGTTGTTTGTTGGGGTCCTATGTCTCCGTCTTGACTTGCGATGTCACACTTTCTCGTTGCTCCCCCTGGACTTCTCCTTGATCGGGACCCTGCACCGAGTTTTCCGACACAATTTCTACATCCCCTCTTTCGAAAACCATTACCACCTCGCAATGGCTGGTATGCGGGAACATGTCCACGGGAATGGCTTTGACAGGCCTGAAAGCTTCGCCCTTCAATCTCTGAGAAGGAGGACCGCACAAGGCAACTGCGTCCCGCGGTAGGGATTTGGAGGGATTGCAAGATACATAAACCAAGCGTTGGATGTGTCGGCAATTCCGCAAGGCACGCAGGCAATCAGCGTGGAGCCCACTCCGAGGAGGGTCGACAATGGCGGCTACCAGGGTTTTGCTGCCGGCGCTGGCGCTGTTTTGGTCCACCAGTACCGCTTGCAGTGCTGCACGCACTTCCGCGCTGAGTCCAGCCAGTTTTTCCTCCGCTACATGGTGGCCGCTACGACCGCCACTGACTGGAGTGGTAGCATTATTGCCGGTGCTGGTGGGTAGGGGAGGCGACACGGGAACAGAGGACACGGGCTTTTCCCGCAAGACGCTTAGGAGGATATCCTCCGCTCGAGAGCACAGGAATGCCGCGCAACCAACTCGATTTTGTCGCGCGTTCTCCACGGCGTCTTCTACTGCGCGTTCACATATTTCAATGCCAAGGACAAGGGACGTCGCCACGTCCGCCTGCTGTTCTTTCAAGGCTGCGATGTTGTCCTGCTGAGTGCTCGTTCCTGGAGGATCTTCAGCAATCTCCCGATCCGCTTGTACTCTTCCTTCCAACTGCTTGGCTGCACAGATACCTATCGTTCCTGTGCCACAACACACATCCAAAATCAGCCTGGGTGCCTCGGCTGCCCCATCTCCTTTCTTTCCTCCGCGACCCAGACTCTCGTCAATCACTTTTTGATACAGAACCTCGGCGCCGGCGGTGTTTACCTGGAAGAAGGCTTGCGGTGAGATGCGAAAACGCAGTCCTAAAAGCTCTTCTTCCAAATACGGCGAGCCCCATAAATGTATAAGCGGCTCATCCGCGGAAGGATTGCTCAGTCCCTCGTAGGGCGCAAGAAAGAGGGAAGTGACGCCGGTCCAGGCCCCGTGCGGCGCGACAACACTGTCGCCCTTGTCACTCGATGTCTCTTTCTCCGATGGTGCATGGAGCATGGACACGGAAGGACCCGATGTTGTGGAAAATAAATTGACTTCCCGGCTTTCCCCTTCGACCGCCTCCCCTGGAGTCGGCGCCTCCCCCTCCATTCCGACTGGCGTCGTTGCCGTGAGGTAGTCGACAAGGGCTGCCTGCTCGCGCGCCCAATCAGCCCCTTGCTTTTCTATGGCCGCACACACGCATACTAAACACTGCTTTGTCCGAGAGCTGGTGCGCACCGTCACGTAGCGCCAGACGCCTTCGTGAGTCATTTGGTCGTACACAGGCAAAGCTCCCCGACGCCGGATGAATGCTTGGAGCGCCGCCACCACGCGTTGGGTCAAGGCGTCGAGAAGCACGCATCCTTCCTCTAGACCACCTACCTGCATCACGCCGTTCCTAAATGCGCCCATGCGGAAGCCCACTGTCGGGCGGCCCTCTTGGTCACGCCCAACCGTAAATTCGCACTTGTTCCTATACCCTTCTAAACACGGAGATGGCGCAATGGGTTCCACGACAAAGGTTTCTTTTGCGTACCGACCGCCCCAAGCCCAGTTGGGAGCCCGCACGTGTCGAGGTTGCGAGTCTGAACCACCCTCTCCATGTTGATAGGCGCGTTTCAGTTGCTTGTTCTTGTCGGCGTAAGATTTCTTGATTTCCCGAAAAGTTTTTTGGACACATTCCACGGCAATGTCGCGCTCTTTCTGCTGAAGTTGCTCCATGTAAGGCAGAGACAAAAAAGGAGTGACTACGTCCGCCAGGGTCTTGACACTCTCTTCCATTAGAGTGTCTCCACCTCCCTCGACGCTCCCCTCTCTTCCACGCTTGCCGTCTGGCTCGCGCGGCGCGTTCAATTTTCCTTTTCGCTTTGACCCGCACTGCTCGTGATCCTGTTGATGAAATATTCGACGCTCCTCTGGCTTTGGTACCATCGTCCGTAGCGGCCTCCCTTTTACACAAATTTTAACCAAATCGGTAGCAGCTTTCTCGCGTTGCTCGACGCTGGCGAAACGCAACACAGCTACTGTTGTGGAGACTGCACGTTTCAATGACTCGTAGTCAATCTTGCCCTGGGCAAGAATCTTCGTCACCTCCTTTGCATTCATGAACTTTTGGAAGCCCGACACCACCAAGCGAAGTTGATCAGGCTGCCTCGCGGACAGCGCAATCGCCTCCGTTGCACTGGTGGATGTTGCAGTTTGGTCACACAAAGCTGTACCATTGTCGGTGGCAGCTGCAGGGGTATCACCATTTGTGTCATTTCCATCCGTTGAGTCCATATCTGTACCTCCTCGTTGTGTGATAGACAGTCTGCTGGTATATGTACTGATATAGGATTTTTTTTTTGGGGGGGGTCAGTGGCTTCGTGACTCGATTCGTACAATAAATCCTTGCTCCAATGCCTTTTTCGATCACCGTGCACGCGCGGAGAGGAGTCTTGGAGCAGGGTCAGAGTAATGTTCGTAGAAAATGGACTCCGCTCGTACGCCGCCACATCAAGGTCTGGCATATGAGTGCAATCAGTAGCAAGGGCATGCGTGACCTCGCCGAAGAAGCAACTCGCCCCCCGCTCAAAAGCCCGCTTTTGCTTTCACGGGAATGTACACATTCCTGACAACATGTTCACGCATTGATACCAGCACATGGACACTTGAACCGTACAGGGAGTCCGTTAATGTCCGCACAACTGGTGAGACGTGGCCTACGACAGCGTGCTTGCCTCTTCGAACGGGTTTCGACCTGGTCAGGACACTCCTCCCGATGTGCATACCGTCCTATATGGCAATCTGGGCCCAAATCATGCTTGCGCACCGCATCGCTGTGGACAAGGCAAGGACACGTGCACCCTTATTTCCCCTTACCTTCCGCGCGGTGTCCCACCCGATCCTACACGACGCGGGGAAGGCGGTCCTTCGGGCGGGGCAATGCCCTGTCCCCTGAGCAGCTACAAGTCCTTCTTCGACTAGCAGGTCGCCTTCTTGGGGGTATGGCACGAGCAATCCGTGCACGAGGCTTACATAAATCTGCGCCTGCGATTGCGGCGGGACTTGTGCTCATTCCTACAGGATTGGGCACAGTCTTCGTCGTTTCACACCTGGAGGAGGCACCGTTGACACATAGGATGCAGCTCGTCTTCGTCGACGAAGAGCAAGAAATGGAATTGGGAGCCATGGCAGCATCGCAAGTATTCAAAGAAGAAAAGAATTCTATTTTAGCAGCGTCGGCACCAGAGACGTTGCTTGTGCACGACGTGGCCGTCGAATTGCTAAGAAGTCTGCAGCAGTGCGTGAAGGGGCAAAGCGGCATTTTGGCCGAAACGACGGAGCAAAAAGAGCGTCTCGAAGCTCGTATCGCAGACAGGCATTGGGAAGTGAGCGTCATCGACTCCGACGTGGTAAATGCCTTCGTTCTGCCCTCCGGCAACATCTTCGTGTACACCGGTCTCCTCGAACACGTGCAGACTCGCGGCGGCTTGGCGTTCATCTTGGGCCACGAGGTCGCCCACGCCCTGGCCCGGCATTCCGTGGAGAAGATAGGCGTCTTATGCCTCGGCTCTTTCTTCCTCGACTTCACGGCCGGCTTCCTGGGTGCCTCCTCGCACCGGTACATCCAGTACATGGTGTTGCCCTACTTGCAGGCCTTGGTCATTGACATGCCCTTTTCTCGCACGCTCGAGACGGAGGCGGACAAGCTGGGGATGGAGCTCATGGCCCTGGCCGGCTACGACCCGCAAGAGGCGGTAGAGGTGTGGAAGCGCATGGAAGACGGGGCCCAAGGCGGCAGCGGAAAGAATAGTCAAGTGGGTCTGCCAGAATTCTTGTCGACGCATCCCTCCCACCAGAACCGGATCAATCGTCTACAGGCCCAGGTCCCCGCGGCCCGCGCCTTGCAACAGCAAGCCTTGCGTCTAAAGAAGGAGAAAGGGGAACGGATTCCGGATGGTACCCAGTCCATCTTGCTTCCGTCCCGTGTCCGCCAAAAGGTCATCTCGCCGAAAGACGCGCTTTTGCAGGGGCGAAGACGGGAAGCGTCAGCACAGACAGCCATGAGAGCCTCCAATCTGGTGGGTGCTGCGCTTGAAAGAGAGTCACGGGCGTAATTTCATCTCAAGAATTTGTAAAACTGAAAAAGTGGTAGCCTCCCAAGCGGATGCGGCATGTCTCAGCCCAAAAATATAAGACGTGAAATTGTAACTGCTTTTTCAGTCCCATCGTCATCCTCACGAAGACGCATAGAAAGCATCGAAAAGCTTAACCTGGCCCCATATATTACGTAGAGTTTTTTACAAGGTGCTTTCATTCAAACAAATATATTCTTCTCGGTGTCTATCATGTTAAGGGTAGCTTTTTTGACCCTCCGCAAAGCTTAAACGCGCAGGGGGGTATAAGTGCAATGCAAGAAAAATAGCATGACAAAATCTGATTTGTAGGAGAACCTAGCCTGTCAAGTGAATTCATTCTAAATAGAAGGACTATGCAAATGAATGGTGCGCCTCGAAAAACACGCAAGAGAAATGAGACTCACAGGTCTGAAATAAATCCCGGAGAGCGCGTGAGGAGCGACGTATCAGGGATTTCCCCGCCAGTGGGAAGAACTACTTCCTGCTTTTCCTCCCTTCTACAGCCCACCCTGAAACAAGAACCTATCATTGATACACAGGAAGCGCTATGGCATATACTGGTAGCACACAGGCGGAGAAGGGAGGGGAAGGAGGGATTGACAAGAGGGGAGGGGGGCTTCCGTGGCAACCTCCTCCCCGTTTCCCGGGCCCACTAGGTCTCCTCGGCTCTCGTCACCCCGCTACCAGTGATCAGGATAGTGCTGGGCGCAAGTACAGAGATTTAGACAAACAAGAGCGCCAGCAGACACAGGAGCCGCTCAACCCGCCCTCAGGGAAAGGCTCCAATGCGGTAAATGTCAACCTCCTGCCTTACTTCAAGCAACCGCGAGGCGCCTGGCACCAGATGTGCGAGGATTATGGCCTACCCGTCTCAGGCGTAGTCAATGCTCAAGACCTTCGAGCAGTGCTCGGGTGTACATGTGCGGAAGTGGCACTTGGATGGCAGGACGAGGCCTTGCGCGTGGGGAAAAAAATGGCGGGCGTGCTAGCCGCCTTGAATTATACAAGCGATGGCAGCGTGAGTGTGACATTTGCCGACCCGACTGGGCGAGTGCAGGGGTACCTGCACCCCGATGTAATCGATGAATACGGCCCGGACCTTTGCGTTGGCTCCGTCATGGTGTTGAGTGGCGCGGCGATCTTGGTGAGCGGGCCCGGCGTGCAACGCTGGTTGAATGTCGTCCCAGAGAACGTCCGAGGCTTCTACAAAGCAGTTGGAATGGAGAAAGGTGAAATGAAGAAAAAAAATGGAGGGGAAAGGGTAGAGATAGAGGGAATGATGGCGGTGGACGGCGAGGAGCCCGGCCGGCCGAGCGGGGTGAGGTACGGGGAGGAAGAGGAGGGGCTCGTGGCGATGGGAGTGGAGGACACCGAGAGAGGTGGAGGTGCAGGAATTGATGAGTCCGTCAGACCACGACCCGTGTCTGCCCATACACCGAATCCTCCTGCGTCTTCTTGGCACGGAGTAGGACAAGCTGGGGAGGTGCATTCGGGTATGCGTCTGAGCATGGGGTGGGCGACGGAGGACGCGCGGATGCAGGCCTTGGCCGTGCTGGGCCCCGGGGTCGATGGGATAGGGGGGGAAGAAGGAGGGGAGGAAGGGATGGAGGAAGGGGCGGAGGACGTGTGGGAGGGAGAGGAGAAGGGGATGGATCTCCAGGAGGGGACGTCGTGGGCGAGGGAGG
>Ga0102934_1000150_pt1 | contig 41221 bp, 28 predicted proteins | sample SalPonR2_A_D1_MG_FD_78175 | JGI IMG/M metagenome (GOLD analysis project Ga0102934, IMG submission 78175) | Salt pond soil microbial communities from South San Francisco under conditions of wetland restoration - Salt Pond MetaG R2_A_D1_MG | ecosystem: Environmental > Aquatic > Marine > Intertidal... | reverse complement strand
GGGGGGTGGGGGGGGGGGGGGGGGAATCCCACATCGTCGGGTGGGGCCCCGGGGGGGGGGGGTGGGGGGGGGGGGGGGGGGGGGGGGGGGGGGGAGGGGACAGGAACAGACCCAGTAACACGGACGTGACGGTGGTAGAACAGAATAGAGGGGTGCTTTCCTCGTCTTCGGCGACTTCAGGGAGGCCGGGGCGTGAGCAAGATCGTCAGGAGAGCGGCGCAGGGCGAGGGGATGGAGGAGGGGCGGGAGGACGAGTCCTGGACGTGAATTCGTGGAGCTCGGCCCTGCATCGACACCAACAGGAGCAGCAACAGCAGCAGATGCAGCATTTTTTCCAGCAGCAGCACCAGCCACAGCTACCACAACAAATACAACAATCATCATCGCCACAACAACCACAAGAGCAGGAGCAAGAGCAAGACATTGCGCGGTCATCAAACGTATTAAGCGCTTCTGCGGGTCATAACTCGGGCAGGCGCGGTGTCTCTATTTTCAGTGGATTGGGTGGCGGTCTGGTCGCGCCCCCCTCCTTGTTGCCCATCAGCACTGGAAGCAGTTCTGGTCACTTGAGAAGTGCTGCTTCTATTCGGGCGAGGAATGACAGTGGTGGCACCACCGGTCAAGCTCGGATTGATCTGGAAGACTCAAGAGAAGGAGGTGGACAGAGTCACAGTCGTACCGGGGCAATCAGCCCGCTGTCCTCTTTTATTCCGTTTTTACGGCGTTTCTCTCGGTATGGATGATACAACTAAGTGGGAAATAAGGGAAATAGTTAGCGCGCTGTGGAACGTGACGAGTAGTATCATCATTGTTAGGCAAGAATTCGAAAGAAGGTTTTGACGATTGAAAAGGCTACATATCATAGACCGCAAGGAAGTCGCAAGGTCAGCTGTATAACGTGGTCGAGGGTGTGTAGATGAGGCAAAATATGGGAAAGAGACATTGTAGTCAAATTCTCTTGTGGTGGCCAAGTGTATCTTGCGATCTGTTGGACACACAACGTCTGGATGCAATAAGTAACATAAGCATCGACAACCTGTCCTCGCGAACAAAAATAGGTCACAACAAAATTCAGGCGAAGAATGCAACAAAATGCAATGAGGCAGCGGAAGAAATGGTGATGGTGAAAAGTAAAGGTGACAGCAAGCGTCCTAATTGTGTAGTCATTTGTTAAAGACAAAGAAGTAGAAATGGAACATAACATCGAATAAAGAAAGAATAAGGTAAAAAGGAAATATTTGAAAAGAATCACTTGCATTCATGGTGCTAGGGAGGGGGGGTCAACCTCCCCGTTGCTGAATAACGGTTACTGAGCCGTTACTCAACATTAAACAGCAAGCAGTCGATTCGTTTTCTAGTATTCTTGCTCATTTCCTGCCGTACGGAATTATGTGGACATACAAATCTGTAAATACTTGTACGTTGAATTTTTCTGACTGCGTAAGGAATCATGATTTCCTTGCTTTTATGATAAAAAAACTCGCTCTCTCAGCTACAGCAATTGATCTATTAAATGGTACTTCTGTTTAGGTAGGACTAGGTGTTTGATATGTGTTAAATGTGAATATATCTCTGCGTTTGCTATGTTTACTATTCTGTGCAGCATTTTCCTCAGCGCCGGCTAGGAAGGGCTACCCCATTTGGGCACTATGCATATCCACAGTGTAGCCATTGCGTCTCACCTGAGTATCCTGATCGCGTTCTGATTCATCTAATGCAAGACATTACCAGTGCAAAAGACGAGTGTACAATTATTTTATTTTAGCGTGCCTTACATACTCTCATTTTAAATGATAGAGGCGTACCAGGGCGCATTCATGGAAGAGGACGGAACGACAGAAGACTCCACAGCGGGCTTGCGGAGCAACGCAGCGGGTCCAACATTCGGCAACAGCCGCAGCAACAGCACGACTAAACATGGTCTCACATGTAATATTATATGCGAGAATGAAGAAGAAGAGGAAGGCGATGAACAGCTGCCACCACGCCGCACTGATCTTCCTTTCCATTCCTCCCATGATGAATACGTCGTCAAATGCTCTCGACGGCTTCTTTACGTGTTTTATGGATGCGGAACCATCTTTGCCGCCATCATTTTATGGCAAATCATATCGCAACATAAGCAAAGACACGTAATAGCCTGGAGTGTGGGTGCTATATTCGTAGGAATTGCTGTCCCATTCTCATTGCACGACATTCACATGCATACCATGCACGTAAGTACTCAAGTCATGCAACAGTAGGCTTTACAAACTCAGTAACAATAAGGGGTCACGATGTACACTTTTTTATTCGAGATCTGAGATTTGTTCTATTCCTTTTTCGATTCAACAGTACGTAAACCCCAAATTGCAAAAGTACTACATTCGGATCCTGTGGATGGTACCCATCTATGCCATCGAATCCTGGCTCGCACTGAGATTCCGAGGACAAAAGCTTTTTCTTGAAACGGCACGCGAGGCCTACGAGGCATATGTCATCTATAATTTCTATATGCTCCTGCTGCATTACCTCGGCGGAGGGCAAGGTGTGCGAGACATTCTAAAAGCGAAGTCGGATGCGGGCGATAAGACCGTGCGATTGTTGTTCCCATTTTGCTATTTCAGGTGGAAACGTAGTGGCCAATTTATCAATCGCTGCACTGTGGGCGTCATTCAGTACGTCATAATCCGGTTCTTCCTTGCTTTCATCACATGTCTGGTGGAATACATGCTGGATCATGGTCTTGGGCAAAGAGAGGCGTTAGAACAGACGGTATTCGCCATCCTGATCATCATTAATGTATCTCAAGTATGGGCCGTATACTGTCTGGTTGCATTCTACCATGAATTTCATTACGAGCTAAGAGCGATCAACCCTTTTTGGAAGTTTGTTGTTGTGAAAATGGTAGTCTTCCTTTCATTCTGGCAAGGCCTGCTTTTCAGTGGCATGGCTAGAGAGGGAATGTTAAGGCCCTACATGGACTATAGCAAACAAGACATAGCAAGTGGTATCCAGAATCTGCTGATTTGCATAGAAATGGCGGCGATATCCGTGGCGCATAAGTATGTATTCTCTTATAAGGATATGGAGATCATTGTCGGTAAGTAAGGAGACAGTTAGAGAAGCTCACAAGGAGTGCGGATAAATGACACTAGTTTCCCCGAGTACGCTACTGACAACACACGCATCCGTTTCCAACCTCACAGAGCCCAACAAAATGAAGCCTCACCCTTCCTGGGCGGCCTGGATAGACATATTACCGTGGGATGTTATAAGTGATTTCCGAGAACAGGTTTTCAATGGGTTTGGCCTTCGACGCAAGATGCAAAAGAAAAATCGAAGTCCCAAAAGTGGTGTGGGAGCTGTAACATCCGAGGTGTCGACTTTGACGGTCATGAATACTCATGTTGTTGAAAATAGGTCAACACTTGCCGCCGTGGTTTAAAAAAGGGGCCGGGCATATGAAGCCAGAAGGAGAAAGAAAGGAGTCAAGCCACTGGACCGTGAAGCAAGTACAGTGAAAATATGCCGCTTGCAACGTCAAATCAAGTTGTGTACATTTAAATTTTGAAAAGAAAGATTAAACATTCAACGATGAGAAGATAGATAAATCTTGCAAGAGTATAACGTGAATGAGTTTTGAAGTAGACTTATTTTATATTTCTTTTTAGATGCCGAAAAGCTTGTCGCCAGGTACTCTTCATTTTACTTTGCCTTTGTTGACTAGGTTTATTTCTCATGTCGCGGTGCCCCTGCAATTATTCACACTGTTCATGAATGTATCTTTCTAGCTCAAACCTGGTTTTCCCTCCAACGCATCTTCAATGCGTTCCCTGTCAGTGTTTTGATGTGTTTTGTGCTACAAATGCCCATACCGACCAGTTGTTCCGCTACGACTTGGGTGTTCAGAATCGGCACATGAGAGTCCAGAAATTCTAGCAATTTTCCTATATCTGCACAACGGGTGGCCTGTTCACGTGGAGAAGCACACCTAGCTAGAACAAGTATATTTTTACTGAGCGTCTTGACTGTTTGAGGCCATAGGTTCCTATAGTAGGCCGGCCAGCGCGTCTTTTTCCGAATACTGGCGCTTGACAAGTGCAGAAGTGAAGTGGGTGTGAAGCCGTCAGCTTCTTCTAAATCACCTATCGGCGTCGAGGGGGAAGGAAGCGCAGGCGTTTCATCGGCGAGTAGTATATTTGTGCCAACTCTGCTCATGCTGGACTTATTCATCCCCAGTCGTTCTGAATTTCCGGAAGGTTGGACAGCCTTTCTCCCTGCATTTGTTCTTCCTTTTGTCTTGTTTGGGGCTGCTCCTACTACTGCTTTTGCCTCATCGACTGCCAATCCTACCATATGATTTAGCCACGCCATGGCCTCGCTGTCGCGACCATCCTTCGCCAACGCGTTAGCCAACGTGATGTAGGAAAAAATGTCCGGCCTGGCCGAGGGACCTTGCGCCTCCTCGATCGCTGTGGCTTGAAGCTCTTCAAAGACCGTTCGGGCCTCCTGGAGATTCCCCCCCCGTGCGCACGCCTCAAGCGCCATGTTGAAGGAGTCGGTGTCCCGGGGTATGCCGTTGGCTTGCATCTCTCTGAGATACCGCAACGCTGTCGAGGACGCTTCGCCATCCTGTCCCCCCTTCCTCGTCGCTAGGACTGCCATTTCGCTGTTGTACGTGTGCATCACCTCCACGTCCCTCCATTTCCGCATTGCCCGTCGATATCGACCCTCGCCTGGACCCGTCTCCAACATGGAGGCTTCCCGGCAGGCTTCCATGGCGGCGTTGAAACAAAGCATGTCTGGGGTCAAGCCTAGGCCTTCCAAATCATCCATTAATCGCAATGCTTCCTCCCCCTTTCCTCCCTCCCGCGCGCAGAGATCCAACATGATTGTGAAGGATTCCACACGAGGAAGGAGGTCAGCCCGTGCCCGCAGCTTCTCAAAAACCATGCGCACTTCTCCTTTCATACCTGCTTGTGCACAGGCATCCATGACAGCGTGGTAGGCCTCCGCGTCCGGGGCCAACTGTTTGTCCTCCATGTCCTTCAACAAAGCCAAGGCTCGAACCGGCTCGATCCTCTTCGAGCACAACGTCAGCAATGCCCCGTACGTCCGGCTCCAGCTGACGCTAAAAGGCCGAGAGTTTTCAGTCGCAGGTACCTGTCTTGCCTGGTCACTTGCCCTCTCGTCATGACTTGTGTAATTTTGCGTACTCTCGGTAGAAACTCCTTGGTGCATGCAATCACATAGAAATTGCTGCGCCTCTGTCCAACGCCCAAGCTCTGCATAAGCGCGAACAACGAGATGAGGCGCCCGCGTAGCCGTGGGTGGCAAACCCATGTCCGTTATCCGACGTTGCAATTCAAGCACCTCCCCCCAGTCCTCCCGTCGCGCGCACACATGCATCAAGTCCGCAAGAGTCCTGGGACCTGGACCCGTGCCAAGCCCCGCTCTGGGCCCCTGTCTGCTCCCGGCTCTTGAGCCGTCGGCCGAAGGCCTCCTTTGGTCTGCATCGCTTACAATGACTTTGCGTGGCATCCACGCCGCGTTACTGTCCATTCCCCCTTCATCCTCCCATCGGACCAGCTCTTCAATCAACTTCCACGGTGTCCCATACTCTCCCTTATGGTACCAAGACTGGAAAAATGCGCTCCATGTGGCATCCACAGGCGCGATCCCATTGGCAACCATGTCCTGGAGCACATTAGCCGCAAGCTCCGACTGCCCTGCCCCCGCCAGAGCGTCCATCAGCGAGGTGTACATGCGCGAGTCTACCTCCAAGCCCCTCTCCAGCATCTCCCCGTACAACTTGAGCACCGACTGCCATTGCCGTGCCCGCCAGCAGCAGCCCAGAACTGTCCTGTATAGGGTTGCATCCGCCGGAACTCCCTCTTTTTGTGCCTCCTCCAACAAGCCAAGGGCGTCGCGCCACCGACGTCGGGCCAAGCACGCCTTGGCGGCCGCCGTGAAGCACACAACGTTGGGCATTAAGCCGTATGAACGCACGCTGGCCAGCACGGCCAAGGCTTCATCCGTACGATTGCCCTCTGCACAGGCGTTGATCACCGTCGCAAAAAATCGTAAATCCAGGCCTGTTTTGTTGACGCGTGCCTCCCCCACCGCTGCTTCCAAGTAGGCCGGGAACAAATCCCACCGCCCAGCCTGCGTGGCCATGCCAAGCACCTGCGTCCAGCACTTGATGTCGGGACGCAGGCCTTGGGAGCGGCAACCGTCGAAAAGAGCAAAGGCCTCGTCCCACCTGGCGGCGCCCGAGAGCGCATCCATGGCTGTCGCGCATGCCAACACGTCTGGGGCCATCCCGTTCTTCGCCATCAAAGTCAGCACCTCCAGCGCCAGATCCGGTTGCTGGAAGCGGGCGCAGGCGCGGATCACCGCCGTGTACGAAACCAGGTCGGGCTCTACTCCAAAGACCGGCATGAGCTTGAGGAATTCCAGGCTGGAGTAGACGGGGCCGCGCTTGGCCAGTGTAAAGAGAGCGAGCCGGGCGGTCTCGGCGTCCAACGGACTGCCTTGCGCCTCCATCTGCTGAAGCACTGAGCGGACTTGGTCGAGCCGCCGCTTCTCCAGCAAGAGGCGGAGGACGATCAAGTAGGAGACGCGGCCCACACTGAGGCCCCATTCTCGCATTTTGCTCAGGGTGGCCAGGCACTCCTTCCACTCGCCGGCCTGGTGACATGCCGACAGGACCACCCCCACGTGCTCGTCCTCCACTGCTCGCTTCTGCTCCACCATTTCCGAGAGCAAGGCGACGGCTTCCCGCCACATCCCCAAGCTTTTGTAGACCCTGCCCACCTCGAAATCCAGGTCCGCATCGGGAATCAGGCCAATGGCCCGGGCGGTCGTGATCCAGGGTAGCCCCCTCGCCGGCGTTCGACTGAAGCGGTAGAATTTGAGGGCAACCTTCGCCGTGAACAGATCCACCATTCGGAACTGCAACAAAGCATCCACAAGGAAGGAGGAGGAGTAGAATTTTCCCCGTTCAATCGTGGAGGCCAAGGCCTGCGTGAAACCGCCGTGTCGACGGCCCTGGGGAGTCCCAGGCATGATCAGGTCCCCCCCCGGGTTGCTGGAGAGCTGAGCGCGGATCACCTCCACCACAGGCATCCAACGCCGGTCTGTTGCTGCGGCCTTGGCGACCAGAGAAGCCATGAACGCGTCTACGTCGATGCGCTTCTCGCGCATTCCCCCCAATATCTCCAGGGCCAGGTCAGGTTCATTCCGTTGCGTTGCTGCATACACGACCATCCGCGACAGCACCGTGTCCAAGAGGGGACTGCGACACAGCAATGCCGCAGATTCTTCAGCTTGCTCCCACTGTCGGTTTGCCAATGCCCGAACCAGCTTGATAACATGTCCTATGTCTCTCTCGGTCTCCTCGTCCAGGAGCGGGGCTCGCCCGGAATTTTCCTCCGCGCGTAGTCGCGTCAAAATCAGAAGAAACTCTTCGGGTGCTGACCTTTCCCATTCCTTTTTGCTCCTGTCATTTCGACCGGAGCGTCGTCGGTCAGGTGAAGCGGAAAAATGATGGGCAGCCGGGGGGAAGGAAGAGCGGGGACGTGACGCGGCGGCGGACGTCGTCCCATACTTGCTTTTCCAGATCTCCTCTCCCGATGAAGCTGGCACGTTTCTGTCCGCGACCGCCCGAGGAAGCGTAAGAAATGATCGCCCGTGCCATGGAGAAGCAGGGGGCCGAAATGCCGCAATTGTGGTGAAAAGATAGGAGAGCAGCGGGATCAGGAAGTACGCAAGATGCAGCTGTGTGGTACCACAAACCATCCAAGTGCGAAATTTCGTTTCTGAAAGGCACGATCTTCTTCGTCGTCTTCTTTGCTTTCGAATTATCCATGTGTGGTATGTACATAAAGTTGTGCTTGACATGCTGCAGCCGGGACGATGACCCTGGATGACCGTCGGCTGGATTGCCACCTAGCTAGGGCCCGGCTTGTCGCGAAATGAAGCCACAAGTCATGATTGCCCCTGCAGCAAAAGTGAATGCTAGGGCATGAGAATGCGGTGAGGATGGTAATTTGAAAACTTCGAGGGTTACAGTATACTCCTGTGAAAAAGTAATATCGCTTCGCGTCGTGTTTCACGATGCCTGAGGAGGAGAGGGTTGTTCCTGTCGCTCACGGAGGAGGCGCTCCAACCTCCTCTGCCTGATATGTCACATCCCTTTTCCCACTTCCGTGCACATGCTTGTATCTCCTTACAGCGCACAGACATTAAACAAAACAAAATTTTGATTACACTGCGTTGTTATTGTCTGTTGAAACTATTCTTTGCATTTTTTTTACGTGTGCCCCTTGTAGGGTAAAGTTATGGGCCGACGTCGTGCGCATAGTGAAGAAACTTCTTAAGATCTTAAAAATACATTCTTGTCAAGCACTTATCCTTACGTTACCTTGGCTGATGGAAAAAAATTTCTCTAACTAAACCTAAGGACAGCAAACTTTTGAAGAAAAAATGGAAGACGTGGAGGACCGCGAAGAGGTGGTGCGCATCTCCCGGGAAGGGAGCATGAGTGGGGATCGTGAGCGTATTACCATTGAAAGGATGCGCCATGTCCGCAAATCATTCGAAGAGCCCAAAGGATCTATGACGCGAAAGAAAATGAGCCATCTCGCACGACGCTTTGTAGAAGGCGGAAGTGAAGGGAGCTCTTTGGCTCTGGGACCAAGCCAGGAAGCATCGTTGAGTGAGAGCATGCCTACCCAAGAACCAGGTCAAGGTCCAGCATTTGAGCTTCAGAAGATTTCATCAGAGAAACAAAAATCTGGTCGCTCGATTCCGATTGAAAGCGCAAAGGAAAATCAAGCGGAAAGCAAACAGGAGAAGAAAAGACTGACACGACATGCAATTTCTGGTAAATCGGGCCAAACACGCACCTCAGCGCAAATATCCGCCAAGAAAGGTCAATCTAGAAAAGGGTTAATGGAAAAAAGGGTAGGGCGCAAGTCTAGGCGAACGTCTAAGCCAGTTACGCAAACAGCGCCGGAGGTGACCGATTCTTTCGCGCGTTACATTCACAAGGTACTCCAGCAAGTGCATCCAGGCCTTGGGATGAGCAAAAAGAGCGTTTCTGTCCTAGATTCCATGGTTGTGGATGTGTATGCACGCCTACTCATGGAAGCCCGCAGGCTTATGGAGCATGGAAAGCGCGAAACTCTAACGACTCGCGACATTCAAGGGGCCGTCCGGCTCTGCTTGCCGGGGGAATTGCGGAGTCATGCGATTGCGGAAGGTGTCAAGGCATTGAGTAAATTTACATAAGATTTAGCAATAGACTATGTCATGATTTTCTATGCAAAGACATTGACAGACAGTGAAATTGGAAAGCCGTGAAGGGTAACCTTGCCACAAGTAAAACAAAGGCAAGCAGAAGTAAAAGATCTTCGAAGAGAGGTTGCCCGCCTTACTATCATGTCTGAAGCACACTAATTAATCAAATGAGCGCAGGTCTTCTTCCAATTAAAAGATACCTTTGTGTGCATTTGTTGAGAAACATTTACGCCGGGGAATCTGGCCGCTGCGTTGTCCCGCCTTAAAAGATGACTGTTGATCAAATGTTTAACATAGTACCGCCAATGTACACGTAGTGTACCTCACTCTCAAACCTTTTTTCCATCTTTCTCAATGAATGATCTCGTATAAACAAACAGAGGGTCGAGTAAAAGCTTGTTGCGGGTCTCGTCTACGACAAAAAGCTCCTGATGGTCAAGTCACTGGAAGTTAACGGCCACCTAACCAATGGAGTCGTGACGATCATACCAATGAGAAACATAAATTTCCGTCAGCCCCTTGTCGCAAACTTGCTGATCCCAAAAAAAGATCAACGGGAGTTATCTTGACCTTTTTGCTTTCGCGTGTCTGAATCCGGCCCCGACCGTTGCGTCGGCCGTCTCGGAGACGCGGTCTGGAAAGCCCGGAAATACTAAATCTAGGCACGCACGACCCACCACATTCAGAACAGGTCATCTTTTCATTGTATTCTGCATGTTGTGGGATGTGGTCTGAATCCATATGTTGGATGGGTGGTTTGAACTGTTCACCAGATGACCGAGCAGTTTCGCTTTCAGTCGCGCTTGCATAGCAAACCGTAGGCTTATTCTCATACCATTGCCCGCAAAAGAACAGCAGTGGCGGCACCAGGCTCTATTCATAGAGCAAGCAAGCTTTCCACCTTCACACACTGTCGACCGTCCCTGCGCGCGATGCCCGGCTACCTCAGGAAATGGGCAGGGACGCTGCTCGTAGTAGCACCGACGCTTACCATGGCCTTCGCAGCGGGCAATCCTCCATCTTCGTCCGCACACAGTGGTAACAGCGCTAATAACAAGTGTGAAACGAGCACGCCTGGGCCCGCCGGTTTGAAAATGCACAGGGGCTTGCAAACACGGACTACCTATGTCATCGTTGAAGAATTTGCTCATGATCCAAGTGCTTTTACGCAAGGCCTGGTGTACGAGGAGGATGGCACTTTCCTGGAAGGAACAGGGCTGTACGGTAAATCGAAACTACGACGAGTGGATGCGAGCACGGGCGAGGTGCTGGTCTCACACGACCTCAGTGCAGATAGCTTCGGAGAGGGTATCGTGGCTGTTGATGACAAGATAATCCAGCTCACATGGAAAGAGCGGAAAGCCTTGGTCTACGGCCGACAGAACCTGACACTGCTGAACGATTTCAAGTACGAGACGGTCACTGGAGAAGGGTGGGGGATTACGACGGATGGGGCACGTTTGATCGTCAGCGACGGCTCTGCCAATTTGTTCTTTTGGGACAAGGACACTTACAAGGAAATTCCTGAATCGCGCCTCCTCGTCCAAGACGGCCACGGCAACGCCGTAAAGCATCTGAACGAGCTGGAGTGGGCGCATGGATATGTGTGGGCGAACGTGTGGCTGACGGACGACATCGTGCAAATCGACCCCGCCTCTGGGAAGGTGGTAGCCTTTCACGACTTCTCTGCCCTCTTTCCTCACCACCTTCGGGTCAGTTTAGATCAAGTCCTCAACGGCATCGCCTTTGATGCGGAAAATGACATCTTCTACGTGACGGGGAAGTGGTTTCCCAAGTATTTTAAGGTAAAGATATGCTTACCTGAGGCGGCGGTGTGAGGGTCGAGTAACGCCCCCGCCCTGACTAAAGAAGGCAATTCGAAAGGAGAAGGACATATCAAGCAGGAAATATTTAGACGAGGAACGACAAAGCATTTGTAGAGTATTGGTACAAGTGGAGGCGGCATGCACGCGCGAAAAATCTGTTCTACCCTGAGAAACAGAGAGGAAAATGTCCAAAGAAAAACCACATCGCCAGGCTTCGAATCACGTATTTTCCGTATTTTACATGCTTTGTATCCCGATGTGTGTGCTGACCACCGCCCTGTGAGTCGTTTATCAAAGCAGCCGCCTCTTCTTCGCCGTGTTCATGTAGGGCCTAAAGACGAACTCCGTCTCTGCGTCCGTTTGCTCCAGCGTTCCTAGTTTTACCTGAAACACAGTCAAATCAAAGCGTGGGCCAATCTCCTTCAGAGTAACTTCTCCTTTCGTTCCCGGCGCCTTCTCAAAGGTGTGGTGCCGGAAGACGATGCGGTCGTCCTCGTTCGCGAAGGTGACCACACGTTGGGACGCGGGGCGGGGGGCCGGGAACGTGAACTTCAAGATGTCCGCCACACGTCGGCCAAGAGTAGACACGAAGCCCTCGAGAATCAAGTGAGGGTACGCCTCTGAGACGGCAGCGCGGTCTTCAATGTCATGGCGCATCACCACGTTCGAGATGGTAAAATACGCTGTGGGGCCTAAGGGTAAGTGGCACACAAGCAGCCCATCGGGTTGACCACGCGTTTCTTGCACCACGACGATGTCCGTAAAGTCATGCGTACGACAGGCCTCCACCAGCTCGGGCACTTTGGTATTGCCCCGGTTGACGGCCTGGGCGTTGGGAAAAATGAGCTTCACCTCCTTCATGAACTGCTTCAGCCGTGACGACGGATCTCGCGATGTTGTCACGCAAACTTTCGGGTCTCGCGTCCCTGCTAACCCATATTCATCGTCGATATGATTATGAGGCCTGGCTGTAATATCGTCTTCAAGATTTATTTCGTGCCGCCAATTGCCCTCTTCCCCCCGGAGCTCTGTTGGAATAGGTTTGCCTTCCTGTAGAGCATTGCGGATCTGTTGCTTGCGTTCATATGCAGCCTTTTCCTTGCCCTCCAAAGATTTCCGGTAAAGATATTCCTTCCGTAGGCGTGTCTGGCGTCGGATGGTGCTCATTATTTCTTGCAGGAAAAACTCGCAGAGGGGCGGGGAAAGCTGTTTTGCTCCGCTGTGCGAGCGTGTACGGTGGAGGGTAAGATAGATCTGCTTAGTAGCTGTTCTCCGCAGCCATGGACAATGCATGCAGCCAGGACACGAACAAAGTGTACCGAAGGCGTCATGCATGCTTATTTCTTCCAAAAAGCGCAGAATGACGGTGATGCGCGGGGGGGCCCTCTCAAAATGATCTCGCGGTAGGCCGTGCACAGACTTGCCAGTATCGCCGCGGAGTTCCCCTCTCGCAAGGCGTGCGGGGAGAACCTCAAATGACAAGGTGATTCTTGAGGCCACCTCTGCTTGAGTGCTTCCATCGCATGAACCTAATTGGGCATTCATCGGACTGATTACACTGTGGTCTCCGTTTCCATTTCACAGTAGCATTTCCCAGATCCCTTCCTCCTGCGCAACGCGAATCCGCCTTCCTTCAGCTTCCTACAAGCGCTGCACTTTCCGCAACAATGCATTTATCAAAAGTGCCCTTAAAGCAACTAGCATGGCTAGTGATTGTCTTTAACGCGTGTGTGCAAGCTTTCCGTCCCAAGCCTATCGTAATGTCGTCCAGCCCATCTTTGGAAGTACCTCCAATAAGCCCTACTCCCACCGAGCTCCGGCAGCCCCTCTCGTATCGCGTCGCGGACAAGGTTGTGGGCACACTTTTTTCCATCGATCCCATATTTAATGTCCTCGCCAAGAAAGCTCGGGAGTCGATCATTGCCCGTGGGGAAAAAATCGGGGTCTCCTGGTCGGAGCGCGTGGAGGGACTTAAGCGACATATGGAGGAGCTTGAAACCGAGTACGAGGGCGTGCATCGAAAGAGAGTAGTCATTCCTGAATACTACCAGAAGCCTTTCCATGCATATAAAGAGGGAAATTTAGGCTGGGCGCCAGCCATAGAGTTCGAGGCGGCTTCCCTCTCGGTCCACGCTCCTACCTACACTAGGGGGCCCACCGAGCTCCAGGAAGACGGGGATGCAAAGCTTCGCGGTAATTTTCACAAGCGGATGAAAGAAATGCTTGCCAAGTTTTCTTTTGTCCCATCTCGTATAGTCGATGTGGGCTGCGCCGCCGGCATGAGCACGTTCTGTCTGCAGGCGTCCTTTCCAGAAGCTGAAGTGCTAGGCGTGGACCTCTCTCCTTACATGCTGGCCGTAGCCAAGTATAACCTAAACGCGCGCCCGGAATTTGCGCAAGTCAAGCGGGAAGGTCGCGTTGACTACGTGCATGCCGCCGGGGAGGACTTGGGTCTGCCCGATGCCTCGGTGGACCTGGTTTCGATATGCCTGGTCAACCACGAGTTGCCCAACGAGGCGGCTCGGGCGGTTTTCCGGGAAGCCCACCGCGTCCTCCGCCCCGGAGGCGCTTTGGCTTTTATGGATATGGATCCTACAGCGCCGGCGTTTCAACGCATTGTGAAAAACCCCATGCTGTTTGCTCTGTTTAAGAGCACTGAGCCCTGGTTGAAGGAGTACGTGGTTTTGGACTTGCCTAGTGAGCTAGCGGGAGCGGGTTTCAGCCATATGGATGTACGGGGCAACTCACCTCGCCATCGTACCGTGGTAGCGTTTAAATAGAGTGGCTGTAAAACCGGAAATTTTGATTCATGCGTGTTGCAATTGTGAATGAAGGGGGAGGGAGGAGCCGTGAAATAGGAGTCAGATGAGAAAACTTGTTACAGGATGAGATTCATTATCAAATGAAGTGGATTAGGACAAATTTCCGCGCGCTTACATTATATTTTTTGGGTAATGTCTTTTCTAACAAATCACTGGGAAGCATGAAACTAATTAAGGCGATCATCGAAAGATGTCATGCAACAGGGCCGACACTTGTCTTCAGGCCATGCCACGCTCATTGAGGTAGAAGGTTGCATATAGCTGCCTTTATGAGAGCTCCAAAGGCGCATTGCTTGAAGCTAACCAGAGGACACCTCGCGGTATATTCGCAACAGCGGCTGCTCCACCAACCTCTCGATGCCTTCTTTCTCCTCCTCGAGGAAGGGAAGCGCAGTGGCCCCCCCTCCCATTGCCGTCCCTTCTCCGGCATCCACCACTTGCCAGACCTTATCCCGCTCCTCTTTTTTCGCGTCCATTTCACCTTCTGCCCCTTGTGGCGCACGTGCGTTTGGTCGAGCCTTTGTGATAAGCCCGGGAACCAAGAGCAAGGACACGAGAGCCAGAATCGCGCCGAAACCAAGCGCCGCTTGGGTAGCCTTTTCTTCGGCGAAAATTTTCACAAAGATGGGTCCTGAGAGGGCCACCAAGACCTGAGGCACACAGGCGAAGATGTTGAGACTACCTAGGTAAAGGCCGCGTTTGTCGGGTGGCGCCATCTGGGCAATCAGCGCCCACGGCACCACCAGAAAAACCGCCCAGGGCAAGGCGAACATGCCGATTACAATCGCTGCGGCATAAATTTTTCGTCGAGGGACTAAGAATGTCAAGCCATAGCAGCCGGCGAGCAGAAGCTGAGCCACTGCCAGAGTAGGGCGTGTCTTAAAACGATGCAAGATGTTAGGCAAGGCAATGGAAACCAGGCCGGTTAGGATTGCGAAAATTACAAAGCCCAAAGAGGCAGCCTTTATGCCTCTTTCGTACCGAACATAGGCCTCTGAACCAACCGGTGCGCCACCGTCCCCTTGATTCACGACCTTTCCCACCCACACGGCGATGAAGAGGGTGTGGTGAAACCAAGACCACCACGAGAAGAACTGGAAGGCGCACACTCGGGCCAAAGCCGGAGGCATATTGAAAAGGGTGCCAAATATCTTGCGTATTAGGCCTAAGGGGGAGCGTTCGCCTTCGGGCGCGTGCTCGCTATCCACCTGTAGAGGCTCCTCGTGAGTGGTGAACACTGTAAGAAGCGAGGTGATCAAAAGGCAGATCGCGCAGATGACTGCCACGATCCGGAGATCTGCGCACTGCATTCGGCACTGCGGTGATTCGAGAAGAGGCATAAAATGCGTCCACGGAACCGCGCACATGACGAAGCCTATGACGTTGCCGATGGAGGACCACACAGCAATCAGGGCGTTCCCGAGGCGCTGTTGCTCGGAAGGGGCGATGTCAGCAATCAGTGCTCGACACGGGCCTGCTAAGCCGTTGTTTGCCATGTCAATAATCCATAACCCGATAATGGCTGCAGCCATGGCACCTCCACGCTGCGACGCTGAATCGGGAAGTAATGCCCCCAGATACGTGGCATTCCCTATGAGCATGAATCCCAACACAATTAAAAGGACACTTCCAAATATGAAAGGACGTCGACGACCGAAACGAGAGTGGCAGTGATCTGAAACCACGCCCATATATGGTTGTGCGATCAATCCGGAAATGGGGCCGCAGAGACAAACGACTGAATAATACTTGTACGGCACCCCAATCACCAGCAAGTACGGCATCAGCAAAGCCGCCTGGACAGCCCAATCTACTTGTACACCAAGATTTACAACCGTGGCAATTAAAAGCTTGCCAAGGGACTGGCGCTGGGGTGGAGCCATTGCCGCAGGAGGAGGGGTACTTTGCGGATTGGTCGAGGAGGAAGTGTTTTCTAATGCTGTCGTTGAAGCAGGAGGGGCTTGTGCGACCGTCGCCGCCACAGCTTCCAACTCAATTGTGACTAGATTATTTTGGTCCCCCCTCCTGCTTTTTCCTGCGCTCGGTTCTTCCTTAATCATTTTATGCGTTTCATCGTCTACCTGAATGTTTGGGGGTTGCATTAGGTACAGGGTTAGGGGTACCATGGACAATGCCAAAAATGTGGCAGCATTATGTGGTATGAGGGCGAAAAAATACCATCTTATGACATGCGGGAAGGTTCCCGTTCATCGTGCGCGACTTCCGGTGATCGTGTACATGTCCGATTCAGGCAGCAGCCCAGGAGGTTTTGTTTCCCACGGAAGCAACATGGGCCATGGGCCGGAGAAAGAAAGGCCGCTGCTTGTAATGTCAAAATTTTGGTTTTCTTCTCATGGGATACGAAGCACAAAGCTAGAAGATAGGAATAGCAAGACGAATGGATAAGCTAAGATATCGGTCGGCGTGTAGTATTGTGCCCACCTTCCTATGGGACAACTGAATGCTTGCGGTCTCGTGGTGACGTAGTGAGTCAATTGATCAGAGATTTCGCCTTAATCGCGCATTCTTCGAAAGCTCTCATGAACTCCATTCAGAATCTTGATGGTAAATAAACCTAGTACTGACTATGCACAAGGGGATGCCCTGTTGAAAGATTGGAGTGTGCACACAGTGACAGGCGGTGCGATTTTTAACCAAATAAATTTAATACTGTTTAGCAAGGGGAAGGCGAGGTCAAACGATAATTGGCAAAGTATCGCTCGTAAATCAATTGCATAGTACTTTTTCTCAGCAATATTTCCGGTATTTTTACGTGGCCACTCCCTTCCTCTTGACCGTAGTGTGCTACCACAATATCCACCTCCTCTTTGGGAAGAACCGCATAAATAAGAGGGTGCCCATGAAAATGGAAAGTATGATAGCAATCATAAAACAAGATGTCAGGGAATTGCTCCAATTCCTCTTCAGTTGCTCCTCAGTTTTCTTCAGCTCCACCTGTAACGAGTCCAAATTCCGCTGCGCCGCATCTTCCGTCTTATCCAGCACCTGTGTGAGAGTGTTGGTTTTGCGTGATTTACACCCTTAACTTTTTGATAAAGAGCACCATGCTACCCACTGGGGAGGCGCATCGCTGAGTAAGACGCCAAATCCACGACGCTCTCGTGGTCGTGAGACCTACCTTGTTCTGCGCCCGCAGACTTGTATGTACCAGCATCGAACTAGCCTTCAAAGCACCCACCAGCTCCTCCAATTGCTCGGTTAAAACCTGCTGCGCCTCCTTCTCTTTGGTCACCTTGTCCTCATCGCCCCCGTCGACCCTGTCGCCTCTTCCCTTCCCTTTTTTCGATTTTCCGGCCTGCCCGGACAAGAAATTACCCCCCCGACTTTCGCGACACGGGGTCGTCCGAGTGCCTTGGACTGTTCCAGAGGTGATATCGGGACCAGTAACTGCAGAGGGCTTCGTGCTCATACTCGGATTGTCCTTGCTGCCATTCAGAGCGCCCGAGGCATGGAATCGTCGCAACTCCTGCTGCCGATCCATCAGAGAGCGTTCCAATCCGTCCACACGAAAGCTGAATTCTTGCAATGTCTTCGGGGCCACTACCACGCCCAAATCGAGGTTGTGCAATTCGACAAGTTGCTCCCGCAAGGCCCGCAGGAACTGTCAAAGGGGATAGGCAGATACATTTTTACCCCCCGTCACTTCATTTTTGTCCACAGGAAAATTCCATTCCGCCACCTTACCGCATTCAGGCGATTCAATTCCAATAGGTATGCCCTCTCTCCAGGACTCAAGCCCAGAGATGCTTTATGTATGCGCTCCGTCGCCTTGAGTAACCGGGAGAAGTCCACCAGGCGCCGCCGGTGAGGGAGCATGGCCGTCTGCTCACTCCCTCCCATTGGCCAGATCCAGGTCAGAGCGGGACTGTGAGGAAAAGGAAATAATAAGGGTGCAGTGTTGTAAAGAAGAAATAAACATTCGCCTAATCACGTGACGCGAAACACCAGTTGGAACAGGTCAACAAACACCCTGAGCTGTGATCATTTTATGATGCTGTGCACGCTCGCTGGCTTATTTGGGCGATGGGCATGGTGAGGTTGCCTCTGCCGACAAACAGGTGAACTTTGATACATTTTCAAATCAAGAATTCGGGCGTCTACCGATTTCTAAGCAAGTCCTTTCCGCTTTTTGTGCCGCTCGCTCGAACGTGTGACATGGGACCGAGCGGGAACAACTACAGGGGCCTCACCACCTCAAGCGTCTCGCGTGAGAATCACATTTCTTCGTATCGAATGGCACGTCTCGACGCACGAATGAATTTGCAAAGTCTTTTTAAAGGAGAAAATTATGTGTGCGACTATCATGAAGAAGGAGAAATCAACAGAAGAAAAAGATCCCGAAATAGACATGAGTAATCGTCTACAATATTTCACTTTGGGAACCAGTTCAGGCGATTCTGGGTTTCTTATCTACACATGTTATACTTACTTTTTGTGCGCCATTTGAGCACGACATTTACTTCTTAGAAAGACGAAGTATTGTTGTATCTCGCTCTCTCAGAAGTTGATAAGCCACCTTCGTAGTCTAGACTTTCCAGCCACCAGGCCCTCGAGGGGTCAGCTTCTTGGTCGCTCGCGACCTTCCGAATTGCTGCTGACTCCCCCCTTTCACAAGGGTATCGCCATACGGCGCAGCCTCCGTAGCATTAATGCCAAAATATCTATCTGGTGTAATTGAAGATTCATCTTTCCACCCAGGCATCGCCTCTTCCAGAACCTCAAGGAAGCGCGTCATTGCTGCAGTTTGGGAGAGACCAGCGTTCGCTTTCCATGCCTTGAGCGCCAGCGCAACTACAGGAGACCGTCGCGAGCTTTTCCGCGCCCCTTCCGTTCGATTACCCATTTCTAGCGCAGCCAAGGCTGCTAGTGTGGGCGGTTGATCGTGGTGGCCGTAATCACCCTCCCGGTACTGCAAGAAAAGACCCACCGCTGTCGCGAGCGCCTGATCATCCAGACTGGGCGATGCCGTCTTTTCCCTCCCTGCCCCAAGGCCCCCGTCACTCTTTGATTTTCCGTTTCCAAAACTCGGCGACCTGGCAAGTGGAAAGGCCCGCCTGTCAGTGCTGTCGTCCTTGCCATCACTCGAGAGTTTATCTCGCACTCGCTCGTTCAAAGCTCGCAATCCGTCGCAAAAAAGCGCCTCTAGCTCTACATCCTGTAGGCGCAAAGAAGAAGGAACATCCGAGGAAGACGAGGCTGATAGAGAGCTTCCTCTCCCCCGCGGCCGGCCTAGGCCCGCCCTCGACCCTCCCCCGCCCGCCTGGGAGGACAAATTGGTGGAGAAGCTCGATCCAAGAGGAGGCTGCAAATGTTGCTCTTCCTCGGATTGTGAGGAGGTGCAGGCACCGCTCGTCAAGGGGGGGCGGGACGGCAAATTTGCTGGGACTGAGGTCGGGTTGTATGCCCCCGAGGCCTCCCTTGCATTCCCGAGAAGGGCCTCATCCGCCCTGCCCTCAAGCAGAGCCATGAGTCCCGCCGACTCCGTCTTGAGGCTTGCGATCACTGACAGCTGTGTCTCTACCACACTTTTTCGACAAAGGTTTCGCGCCTCCTGGATGTCGCGCATCCAGACACGTTTCATTTCCGGGGAGTCCGCTACAACGACAAATGACTTTTGTGGGTGATGGATTTGGAAGGAGCAATTGCGGCGGTCCTCTACGTTGCTCACTTTCGTCAGGGAGAGCAACAGCTGTTGATGCACCTTAAACTCACCCGCGAAGCCCCGGTGGGTGTAAAGCAGCTGGTCCGAGAAGAGGAAGAACGTGTACACCTTCCGCTTCCCCGAGCGACACTTCTTCACAAGCTCTCCTTCCCGCAAAAAGCGTCGTGAGCCTTCCAGCAACTTGGCACGCGCCTCGATCCGCTTGGCGACGGCCTTCAGCTCCTCACGGAGTCGAGATTGCTGCACAGAGTCCTTCAAGTGCGCTACCAGGGAGTGCACTTCATTGATAGCGTCCCAGGCCCCCCCCCCGCTTTGTCTTCGACCGCTATTCCCGGGGGCGTTGGCAGTCAACTGGCGGCTGCTTTCGAATGCTCGCCCGCTCTTTCTCACCCCACCTCCGCCCCCGTTCGCACTGACTTGTTCTGTGACAGCACTGCCCATGACGCCCGGGAGCGGCGCCGCGTGATCCACCATGCCAGCGGCTCCTGCTCCTCCTCTTGATGCTTCAAACCCGGCAACGCCAAAAGCCATACGCTCCTGCTCCCACTTGAATTTGGCAAGCAACGAGGCAAAGGCTTGCCGCTGTGGGCGCAGATTCAAAAACATGGCGGCGCACAACATGTGCTGCACTATGTCGAGGCAGATCATTATGGGCTCGGGGTCGCTCTGTGTCGGGTTCTGCAACACGGCGTGGGCCAGGCCGTGGGCATGAAACCAGACGCTTTCGAACATGAGCTTCACCAGATCGGGAGTCAGGTTCGCGTTGACGCCTACGAAGGCAAAGCTGTTGGGATACACTGCTAGGCCTCGCAAAAGCTCGTCAGCGTCCCGCACAACTTGACTCACTGCCCGGCGGGCATGGCACAACGTGGCATCGAGCCCTCCCCCCCCTCCCCCCTTTCCCACCCCGGCATCACTCCCTTCCTCGTCGCCAATCCGAGAGTCATGCATCCTCAGACTCGTGAATCCGCCCCCGGCTGGAGGAACACTGTCGTGCTGGTGATGGTAGATGCCCCCTCCTCCACCGCTGTTGCCCCTGCCGCCGGAGGCTTGAGGATGCAACTGGTGCGCTCGAGAGTCACCTCCCCCGCTTCCTCCACCGGTTCCTCCGCCACCCACCTGCATCACCATCAAGTTCATCTCGATGGGGTGATGGGAAATCGATTCATAGATCTCCGAGAGATATTCACGCGTCAAGTCTGGACTCTCGTCCACTCCTCTTAGATTGTTGATGAAGGCCTCCTTCGTCATCGGCTTGTTCACCTTACCCCTCCCACGTTTCTGTCCCCCCACCTTGTGCAGGTCCGTCTGCAGGATGATGATGGCGTACGAGAGGATGTAGGGAGTATCAGGCTGGGAGAAGGGGCAGCAAGGCATGCCCTGGTTGTCTTGGAAGTAGCACTCGGCGAACACAGAGATGAGCCGGTCGATCTTCTGTGCCTCGCCCGGAAGGCGAAATCCACACCGCGTCAAGAAGTGGCGCAGGGCCTGCTCCAAGGTCATGTTGTGGAAAGACACCGCCCGGACGTAGGAAAGTCGAAGCAAGCTCCAATAGGCAGCATCGTGGGCGTGCCCCCCCTCCCCCAGGTAGTCTCCGATGGCCTCGGGATCGAGCAGGTCCCGATACACGCGCAGAAAGCTCGCCACATCGCGAGGCGTGTCGCTCATAAAGGAGGATGCGACCAGGTATTGGACGGCTTTCTTCAGGCCCTTGGCGCGGTACAGGGAGAGGGCCTGCGTAAGCACCTCCTCTTGTTTCCTTTGTTGTTCTTGCCGCACGCGCACGGATGATGCCTGTGGAAGGATGGGAGAGGCGGACCCGGTGGAATATGGGCCCTCGCCTGCCGCTCTCATGGCCAGGGGCAAGGAAGGGGAGGAGTGAGAACACGAAAGAGAAGGAGCGGGTGCCGCTGGCGTCGCTGCCGAGACATCTGAGCCGAGCCTTGATAGAAGAGTAGTGCGTCGTGTGCCCCGACCCGTAGGGGTCATGGACCGAAAACCACCCGCAGAACGTCTCGGCGACCCTTCCAACGCTTCTTCTGTGCGGGTTTTTGTCGCCTTCTGACCCGTCTGCTTGCCAGGGCTCTGGGCTCGGGGGCTGTCGGTCCCGTCGCCTCCGACGTGCCCAGAGACCTGCGGCCGACCCTTCCATATATGCTCTTCTGTGTCCTTGTCCCAGGTTTCAATTGGCCTCGGCCCTTCTTCCCTCTCGACACCGGCACTGCTTTTCCCCGTGAACGCGGCAAGAGGCTGAGAAGGGGGGATGACGAGGGCGGGCGGCGGCATGGCAGGCAATGTCAGTGGGGGAGAGAGTGGGAGCGGGATGGGAGGGCCCGCCCCGGGAGCCGGATCGGAAGGAAAGGGAAGAGACCCAGTTTTTTGCTTTCCGCGGAACACTTCACCGTACGCACTCGGCAGCACCATCACGTCATGCTCCCATCCTCCCCCTCCTTGGCCTGGCTGGTTGCTTAGTGAGATCTCTCGGATCTTGGCATCCAGAGAGATCAGGTGGGCGTGCCCGGAGGCGTTCATCAAGGACCTTGTCAGCTGCGCCACGGTCGCCAATGTCCGCACGTGCAGCACTTTCATCTCTGTCTCCTCGTCGTGGGCCACCAAATAACCCCCGAGATCTTCTCCCAAGCCACACACCGTCGCCACTGCTTCCTCGAATGCCGGGAGGGGCTGCTGCACCGACAAGTAAGATTTGCGATCCAAGTCAAAGTTTAAGTAGAGCTCGACCAGGCACTGGGGAAAATTTTCGAGCCAGTGCATCAACTCGTTTATCACCGCGGTCTGTCGAGCAACCAGCATGAGGGAGGGAGAAAAACGGAGGGGCTGAAGAAGAGCGGCGTCGAGAAGGAAGCCACATTCAATTTTGCACCAGCGACGATACATCCGCCACAGCAGAGTTATGAGGCTGAGGACACGGCGCTGCACGCTCAAGTCTTGCATGCCCGTGGCCACATTGGATAGAAGTGTGCTCACGACGAGTCGCCGAACTTGAGTGCCGAAGAGTGGAGAGCTCTGAAAGCGCTCACCTGCCCTTTTCAACAGCGTGGAGAGAAGCTCGAGCGCCAACAACTTGGCTGCGACATCACGCGCTACCAACTGTCCTGTTCCTGCCACTGCCGTTCGAGGAGCTTCGCTAGCTAGCTTGCAAATGGCAGCGAGAAGCAAGAAGGCGTTCTCCTCCGCTTGCGACCTAGTGATCATGGCCGAGACAGTCAGCAGCTCCTTCCAAAAGGACTCGTGCGACGAGGCCGACCCCCTTTTGATGCAATCCACTGCGCGCTGCGTAGCTTTAGTGAGCTCAACAAACTGAATGGCTGCGGCCACCACGTCCAAGACGAGGGACCTCGCGATTGTCTCGGCGGGAACAGGAGTGCGCTTCACAGTGCCAGCACTCCCCGCCACTCCAACCGCGCGGCGACCCACCAGGCCCTCCATACCGCAAGCTCTGACCTCCACTCGACGCAGGATGCACTCAATCAGGAGCCTAAGGGTAAGAAAGGCGCTGCAATCTACCCCGAGAACGGGCATCTCTCTTCCGAAGCCCCAGTGGCTTGACACCTTCGTCGCTATCGCCCCCGTGGTAACCCCCATGGCGTCTAACATCGCCTTACTATTACCTTTTGAGGCAGACACTGCAGCATATCGAGCGTGACGTTCATTTTCCAACGCTCTGAATGCCTCAAAATTGCACAAAAAGACGCAAGTGGTAAATATCTGCTGCAACGATTGGGAGGAAAGGTCGACGTCCCCCACGGAGGCCGCTTGGATTACGTGACGAAGGTACTGGACCACGGTGTCAAAGTGCTCCACTTGCACGCGATGGACGAAGAAACACAAGGACTCGATGACGAAGGCTTGGAGCGGACAGGCGCTCCTCTCTCTCTGTCTGTGTCCGTCAGCCTCGGCACCCAGATGTCGAGTCGCCACACCCACGAGCCCCCTCAGCGCAACCGCCGTCACTTGTCCATTGCCCGTGTACAAAGCTACCAACAGAGGGGTCAGCAAAGTCCGCCGCAGAAATGCCTTCTCCTCGTCCTCCTCCCCGACCGTATCGCCGCGCGCGTTCTCCGTGGGCGGCGGCAGGCCTTGTCTCGGCCGGAGGTCGGCGTCGGACCAGAGGTCGTCCAGAGCCTCCGAGTGGGCGAGAGCGTGCGCATCGTCTTCTAACCCCAAGCTCCTGCTGGGACTTGCAGCGGCATGCGTGTCCTTGTTGTGGCCGCTGGTGGCATGCGCGCCCTCCGCGCTGGACTCGGACAGGTTGCTGTCCAGACCCGTCGTGGCGGCAATCGAAGAGGCTCCCGAGAGGAAAACATCGTTCTCACCGCGATGACTGAAGCAGCGGTGCAATTCCCATCCCTTCCGTGCCGTTGCCAGACTCACCACGGGCCCCGTGAGGAGTGACTCGTAGGACGAAGTAGTGGCGGGTGACCAGCCCGGCCCCCCCTCCCCGTCCGTGCCTGGAGGGTAGCCATCTTCGGCCTGCGCAGATGAAGAGAGGGAAAAGCGTGCGACCGCGCACTCTCTCTGCCGGAGTTGATTGACGTTCCGTAGATGTTGTTTGTAGCAGATAAAGATGGTGGTGTTGCTGCTCGCGCCCCCGGCGTTCAAGTCAGCTTCGTACTTGAAAGGGGTGCGGGCTAGAAGGGTGTATCCGAGGGGGGGGCTTTCTTTCTTAGGCGAGAAAATCACTTGGATGTCTGTGATCGGATTGCCAGCCCCGCGTTTATAGCACAAATACACCCGCTCCCCGTGCGTGCCCGCATTAAAATCGACGGGCTCCCCCTGCCGGCGCACGACCGAGAAGGTCGGTGGCACGAACTCTTGTCGGTCGGGGAAAATCACCGCCAGCGCCACCACGGGTGGCCGACGCCTGCCAGGGTTGTCCTTTCTAACCGCCAGGTAGATGTAGTGCCCACCGGCGCCGGCATTCAAGTCCGCCTTGCGCCCACAGGGAGTATTGCTCACGCGCTTGAAACCCTCTGGAACGGCGTCGCTTCCAAAGACTGCTTGGATCTCCACCAAGGGCGCTCCAGGCGATGCACTTTCCTGTTCGACCGACGTTTTCCGCTGACGATTTCCATGCGAGAAGACGAGAAGGGCACTGAGCCAAGAGGGAGGTCGACGAGCAGGAATTGGTGGGGTTTTTGAGAAGCGCCGTCGACCCGATAAAGGCGCCCTGCTACTGTGACCATTTCCGGCTTTCAGTGGACTTCGTTCGTGATGCTCGTTGTCATCCAAAAAGGCGGTTCCACCCTGGTCGCAAGACTGAGGCGACAGCGGGGCATACCCTGGTGTCATGGTAGAGCCTGCACAGGCCTCGCGGACATTGGCTTCATGATGATCCTCGTCGCTGACCGTCGGCAGGGTCGATGAAGCTCCGCTGTATCCCGGCACAGCATTTACGACGCGTAGTGTGTCGTGGCATAAGTCTTGTAGGGGCAGTAGAGCATCGGGCGCGTCCGTTTCCCCCGATGCAAGCGAGGTCTTTTCGTTGTGAGCCAACAGTCGGTAGAGCTCTTCCACTGAATGCAGCGCGTCTACAACCATCGGATCATGCTTGCCTTCCTGCCTCTCCATCCTGGACGGGGTCGCTATGAGCACAGGTTGCGAAGGAATGAACGAAAATATGTTATATATTCAAAGGCCTTCGAAACGTGCATCGCTGTGTTACATGATCCATTTTCCTCATACCTCTGTAAATCTATAGGTGTGCTGCACCGTGTGAAGTTTGTTTGGTGAGCTCTGCACAATTTTTGTAGTTATATGGCAGACATTTGGAGCTGCCAACCTGAGCGCGTTGCTTATCGCTCGCGCATGGGCGGAACGAAATCTGTGGCATGTGTTTAAGGGGAGAACGACATGGTCAGAAAGGATTATATACACTGTCTACTATTTGCACTACTGTGGGAAATGGTTTTTGTTGGGGCTCGCGGCAAATTGGAAAAGCAAGCACAGGACTCGGCAGCGCGAGCACTCGTTCAAGTTTCTCAGCGACTCGGCGGGGCATGCGAGCACCCGGGTTCATTTCAGGCCCTGGTAATAGGAAAAAATTACAGTCTCAGGTCTCAACAGACGCGTTGCCCCAGTGATCAGGCAGGTATGAAATCGCTGTGCGATCGTGGACGCTCACATATTTTCTTCCTTTCAAAGATACATTAGCACGGGGATGGTATCCAGGGTAGGAAGCAATGGCATGGTCTATTGTGTGCTGCTCCTGTTGCTCTTGTTCCCTCGCACGACGCAAGGATTTGGGGCGTCGCCCAGGAAACAAAAGGAAGTTAACTTAGGTAGATGCGCAAAGCTCTCAATGGTACCACGACAGACATGTCAACGGAGCGCTTCGTCGCCGCCGGTACTGCCCTCAGCCTGGCGTCTGGTGCTCCTCTCCCTCTTCGGCCTTCGTTCCTCCTCACCCGCCGACGCCGCAGTCGCCCTCTCCACAAGCACTCTTGCACAGGAAATTCAAGCTACGGAGAGCCCAATTACCCGCACTCAAAATCCGAAAATTGATCTGGCTACCATTTCCAAGCTCCAGGAGCAGGCGTTTCAGGCGACAAACCGCTTTCAATGGAAGGAGGCAGACCGCGCTTGGACGAAAGTAATTGATTTGGACCCTGAGAATGCCGCTGCCATAAGTAACCGCGGCAACACTCGAACCTCCATGGGCCTCTGTGCGGAAGCTAAGGAAGATTTCGATCGCGCGATCGCTCTGGCTCCCAAGGAGCCCGACCCGAACCTGGGCAGGGGGGTGGCCGAGGAGTGCTTAGGACAGTATGAAGCCGCTCTGCAAGACTACGCGGAGGCCAACCGGAAGAACGTCGCTCTGACGGGGAAGGAGGACCCCGTCACGTACAACAACAGGGCCAATGCGAAAGCTGGTTTGGGTCGGTGGGAGGAGGCGGTGAAGGACTACAGGCAGGCCGCCAAGATGCAACCGGGCTATGTCTTCCCCTTGGCCAGCGCGGCATTGGCCTCCTATCAGTTGGGGGACGATGCAGAAGCTATCAAGCAAATGCGGTTGCTCCTCGTTAAATACCCGCAATTGGTGGACATGAGGGCCGCGTTGGCGGTTATCTACTGGAAGGAAGGGGACTTCAGTAAGGCGGAGACAGCCTGGTACAACGCCATCAACGAGGACCCGCGGTACCGGCGGATCGAGTGGGTACGAACAGTGCGGCGATGGCCACCGCGAATGATAGAGGAGTTGGACGCGTTTTTGAACCTCAAGCTACCCGGATCGAGCAAGGCGGCCAAGTTCGCAGCGGCTGCAGCCGAGAAGACTGCGGCAGCGTCGGCGGCGATGGAGGCTGCACCGACGTCAACAGAGACGACAGCTGCAGCTGTGAAATTTGATGATTGAAGAGATTGGAACGAGAGTGTATATGCCTTGACATGACTACAAATAGCAAAATATCCCACAAAAGCTTTGGGGAAGGTGGCAATTGATCTGGTAATGGATTCGCCATCGAAGTGCTTGAAAGCTCAGGATTCTTTCTTTAGACCATTACTAATTTTCTGTGGGAAATCAAAATTCATGCACATGTTCTGCCAAGACGACGCCTTTCCACCGTATGCGGTAACGTCCACGTTATCACCACGACTCACGTGAACGTCATCGCGCTCCCACGCCTTGCCATGTCGCCGTCGTCCCTGCCCACCGTCTGTCTCCCAGTCATCCTACTGACATTCAGCCTAGGGCTATTGTATTGGAGCCGTTCGACACTCTCAACTGTAGCCAGAAGCCAACGCCGCCCCAGTATTTCCACTTACATCCATCTCCACACCCAAACGCGTCTCCACATTTCTTTTCTACTGTTCGAAACAAGTCCCCTCATGCTTCTTAAACACTATTGTCTATCACTATCTTCTGCCTGCCCTTCCAAGAGTATACCATGGCCACCTTTCTCTCGCTACGACCATGAGCGTACGCAGGCTGTTGCCGCGTTGCCTCCATTCCAAACATTCTATCCCCCACAATTCACACTCCGTTCCTTTATCTCTTTAAGTGTCATTTTGTTACGGCGTTCCGCAAGCAAATGCATTAAGGTACCTCGTCAAGCTCCGAGGTGAAGTCTGAAACACATTCCTTAATTGCAAGATCACAGATGTGCTCGACCGTCTGTTGCCCCTTCCGCGTCTCCGACAGCCGACCACAAGCCTACTTTCAACTACCTATTCAGCTGTATCTTCTAATTTCGCTGTTGCTACCGTGATGCCTGCGCCAGCACCAAGGTCGGCGCAAGACTCCTGTATTTCACTATTAAAAATAAATCCACTATTTTTTTCACGTCTCAAAATTCAAAAAAGTCAAAGAGGGAAATCTTGAAGCTAATTATTCCGTACTTTGCTTGTTGCACTATGCTCCTATCAGACCTGCATACCGTCCCCCGCTTTCCTCGCGCAGCTGCTGAGCTTGGTGGCCCACAACACTTTTTGACGCCTTGCTCTTCTGCTCTCCCCGCCGCCTGTCGCCCCTGCGATCTCCTCGCTTTTCCTTCAAATCTCTTTCAATCGAAGACGACAGCATCGCAGCACCAGTGTTCCGTTCATCTCCGCATACACTACATCGCGGGCATGGGGCGGCAAATGTCCGCCTCCTCTCGCCTGTCTGCTCTCCTGCCTTGCCTCGGCCGGCTTTCCCCTCCGCATCGCGCTCGCCAATGCTCAAGACGCGAGGGCGTCCGGGCTGGCGCTCACCACTGCCTCTCTCCCCTATCCCTCCAGGCTCTCTACCTGTGGACGGCAGACGCGGCGATGGTAGGATGCCCGCAGGCCGGGCGGCGGGACTGAGGGGCTCAAGGACGACGTGGTGCTGGCCAGAGCCCGGTGGTGGATGAAGGCCGCTCGCTCCTTGACATTCTGCGTGAGAGCGATCGAGAGGGGAGGTTGGTGCTGGCGCTGGAGGAGAAGGGAAAGTCCGTCTGAGGACACTGCGCGAGACATGGACGCAGGAGGAGGAGCAAGGCAGGACGTTCGCGGCTCCCACTCTCCCACGCTCTTGCCGCAACCCGTGCTTGGGCACTTTCCAGGCCCGCGAAGGGACCTCTCCTCGTCGCTGGTAAGTCCAACCGCCTGGTCACTGACGTTGGAGAAGGCGGACGAGGCAGAGGAGGACAAGGACGAGGTGGTGACGGTGCCGCTGGGACTGTCTGGGTCGTGCAAGGCTCCCTTCGGCGCGGACTTGGTCTTGGCCGGATCGGTTTCCAGGGACCGCAGACGGCAGGCGGCCTCCCTCCCCTTCCCTTTTCGGGAGAAGGCGACGCCGGCCCCGCCCGAGCCCGGCGCCAGTCCCAACCCGCCCGACCCAGACTCCAAGCACGTCGGCATCGAGAAGGAGACGGCAAGGGGAGAGCGCGCGTCTCTCTTTCCCCCACTGGGCCTCCCCCCCGAGTGCGATGACAGGGATCGAGAGATGGGGGCGGTGGCAGGCAAATCTCTTTCCCCCACCTTGGGACTCCCCTCGCCCGGGCCCGGCCCCCTCCCTAGCTCCGCCTCCAATTCCTTCAGGTGCGACCGAATGTCACCGCGGAGGCGTTTTAGCTCCTCCCAGGTTCCGTGCTCCTCCCCCATGAGCATCAACAGTTCGTCGTCCAAATCCATCACTACCATCAGCACGTGCGCCAGTAGCTGGGCGTGTTTCGAGTCCGCAGGGAAGGCCCCCTCTGGCTGGACCTGCCGCTGCTGCTCCTTTTCCTCGCTTTCCGACGGGTATTGGTGGTTGCCCTCCTCTTTACTCTGCCGCCCCCCCGTTCGCCTTCGCAGCAAGGCGTCGAGGCGCTTGATGGCGCGGTCCTTCACACGCACCAAATCCGCGTATTCGGCCTCAAATTTGATTAAATATGCCTGACTACGCACGCGTGCACGCTTCTTCGCAGTCGTCTCCATGTCTGCCAGAGCTCTGCTCAACTCGTCTAAGGCAGCTTGCAACTCGTACAGGCTGGATTTCCGTAGGGCCGCCCGGGGGAGCGGACTGATGACAAGGTTGCTGTAGGAGTTGCTGGTACTGCCGCTGTTGCTCCCCCCCACAGAGGCGGGTGCGGTTTTGTGGAAGGCCAGGAGGGACGGAGGGGGGCACGAGTTGCAGCGCGTGCCTGTGGAGGAGAAGGAGGAGGTGGAGCTGACCGAGACCGCGTCGTCCTGAGGGGGCAAGGACAGGTCCTTCAGCTGCCCGCACGCGGCTGTCAGCGAGGACTGCGCGGCTTCCTCCGCCGCGCTCGATGAACCTCGACTACCGGAAATCTTCTGCCGGGGTGGGTGACGCTGCTGACCGGCGTCCGACGGAAGGACGGGGGGAGTCCGGGCACGCCCCATGGCGCCGGATGACCCCGAGCCAGAGGCGCTGGCGGAAATCTCTGGCAAATGCTTCCCCGACTGCCACCGCTTCTTCCCACCGGTGCTCGGGATTGAAAGATCGGTAATGCCATGCTGATTGCCGCACGGGGCCCCGAACTGGTCGGCGGCTTCCTCGCGCAGACGCTGCCGGACACGGGGGAAGACGGACTGCGGGGACATCGGGTCCTCCACCTCGAGCTCCTGGAGCGGCGAGACGCCCTCCTCCCCTCCCAGGCTCGAGGATGAGGAGGAAGAGAGCTGCAGAAAGAGATTGGTGGAAGAGGAAGAGTCGGAGAGGGCCTGTGCGTGGTGGAATGGGGTCAAGAAAGGAGGCGTTGAATTTCAGAGTGGGCTCATCAGTCAACGACACAAATCAGCGGAGCATTAGCGCGATTTGACACAATTTGTGTATTCCAATCGTCACCCTTGAGGTATGAACTCCATGCACTTCCGCTGATTTTCTCAAGGCAGCTGTTGCTGAAAGAAAACGTGTGACAGCAGAATGGCTTGCTCATCATGCCCGGCACCGGTCAATGAAAATCAAACAAAAGTCATTCAAAGCTGCCTTGCACAGCCATAGACTGCATACTCATCAAGGATCGAAGTGCTTTTGAAATCAAGGAGGTCCCGAGCCACAGGTAAGACAGTACGCCAAGGTGGTGAAGGGGGGGCTTACCTGCATGTCTGTCTCGCGGTTACGAGGGCGAGTCGTCTTCCCCGCGCTCCGTTCTAACTCTGCGAGAAAATCTTTGGCCTGCAGGCGGATGCTGCATGACCCGCTCGCCCCGTTTGATTTGCCTTTGTGGCGTTGGAGCGGGTCTGTAGCTATCGGCAACGAATTGAAAGAAGAAGCGCAGGCCACCTTTCGATCCCTTTCTTCACCACCGCAAACAGTGCCTCCGCCAGAGCGGCCCCTACCGCTGTACATGGCACTGTGTCCAAATGTAAACATAGTTGTTGCGTGATCATCAAACTCGTAAAAGCTGTACCTTCCTACGGGACTTCATTTCGTGATGAAGAGGGCATATCTTTAACGTCGATTACCCGTGACAGGCCGGGCACAATATTTGACGGAAAATAGTTGTCGGACCAAGTCACCTCCGTTGGGCAAGACAACCTCCCCCATCATTTCAAGTCACATCACTTCATTCAGTGGCGTATAAATGCATCGACTGTCGCAAGACTCAGGTGTGGACTAGCGGTAAATAGTCTCACTAGGTACTAGTTGCGTACGGAAGAATCCTGTCTCGATTCGTCGACGGAAGGCGGCGAGCCAGCGAAGGACCAGCTTGCACCTACGCGCTTGCCAGGAAGCGCGCCACCGACGCCTCATAAAACGCATCCCGCGTGCTTGCAAGGTACAAAGATCTCATCTGAGCATGTACCGACGTCCCACGGCGCATAGGATCTCAAAAGGTCCGTGAATGTCGAGTGTTCCTACCCTCGGAAACCACCGAAGATTACCAAAGCGATCCCGTCACTGACGAACGAGCTTCTCCGATTTCTTTGCACAATTCGACGAAAACAAAAGAATACCAGATGGTTAGCACATAGGCGTTCTGCCATCATGTGCCGACGAATTTACTGCCAAAAAGCCTGAGGAGGTATATGGGCATGTAATAAATTGGCCATAAACTTTCCAGGCCGGAGCCGTGAGCCTCCTGACCATCCCACCAACATCCGTATCCACGACTGTCGATGTTCGTCTTCCGAATCACTTGCTTGTTCGCTGAACTACTCATGTCGTGCACTGCTCTTCCTCGCTTTGTTCTACTTCAACGATAGGAAAATGTCATATGCAAAATCGTAGGAACGCATGTGGGACGCACTATGAACTTTCCACTCCTCTCTGCATTTATAGTAACATTTACTTACTCTATGCCTGGCTTCGCGCACTCGATTTTTTCTAGCAACTGGGATTTTGCGTGGGGCATACATAGGAGTGTGAGGCAGTCACACCCGTAACACGCACCCCGATCGCACCTGCTAGCACGTCTCGGAATGAAGATGCCTGACTTTTCCCTGACCTACCCACAATTCACGCCGTGGTCCGCGTTTTGTGGCGGGAGCCTCATCGCCGCGTCCGCCCTCCTCTTTCTTGTCGTTGCCGGCAAGCGAGTTGGCATCTCAGGTAGGTTTGTAATTTTACCCGGCGTTCTGATTCCTCGAGTGCGCTTGTGAAGCACTGTTGGACCCGTTCTCATTGTCTCGGATCATATTTTTCACCATTTTCCAGGCCTTATCTCGGCGGGCCTTCTCTCTTCTCTCCGCCTCCAGCCGCTTGATCCATTGGCTACCTCCTTCCTTTCAGCCTTTCTGGTTGCCGCACTTGCAGCCCCCTTGGTCTTTAATCCTCCCCCTCCCCCCCTGCTCCTCCCTCCCACTGCCTACGTCCTCAGTGGCCTCCTCGTGGGGTTCGGGACCCGCCTGGGCAACGGATGCACATCCGGTCATGGTGTCTGCGGGCTGTCGCGTCTGTCCAAGCGAGGGGCCGTCGCTGTTATCACGTTCATGTCCGTAGGCGTCGCAATCGCCTCCTTCCTCGGCGCCCACCCGCACCCCTTCTTCCGCGTGGCCCCCCCAACTCCCCCGGCGTCCTCCGATGCCCTCGATCTTCCCATCCCGCCCGCCTTCTGGACGCCAAGCGTCTTGCTCCTCGCCGTCTTCCTCCTCCTCCATCGCCTCGGTCAAAAAACCTCCTTTCATCCCTGCTTGCACCTGGCTGCCTTCTTGTCCGGCGCTCTCTTTGCGCTCGGATTGGCTTTGAGCGGCATGTCGCAATCCCTCAAGGTCCTGGACTTCCTCTTTCTCCGCTTCCCCGGCTGGGACCCGTCTCTTGTGGTCGTTCTTGGCGCCGCGGTGGGTCTCCTCACGCCCTTCTCCCTCTACATTCTCTCTCACCAAGCCGTCGCCTACGGCGACCCCTCCGTCAAGATCTACACTCCGGGAAAAGGGCCGCTAGCTACCAGCCAATCGGAGAAGGTGGATTGGCGCCTGCTTGTGGGCGAGGCGATCTTTGGAGCGGGCTGGGGCATCACTGGTATCTGTCCGGGGCCCGCCCTAGTCCTGCTTGCTCAGGGCCATCGGAAGGTGGCTCTGCTCTTCTGGCCCATGTACGTGGGGGGCTACCTGCTGGAGGAGGCGCTGGAGAGGGTGCTGACACGCCGGAAAGAGGATGCTGGTAAAAAAGAATGAGAAAGAGAGAAGTAGGTAGCAAAAATAAAGTAGGGAAAGGGATGGCTTGAAATTTTTCTGCTTAACGCAGGCTGAAAGACGTGTAAGTGTATGACCTCACGGGAATCGGCGCGATGTCGATGCGTTGGTTAGATTTGTCTAGAAATGTATCAAGGACCACACATTTTATCTGGAAAGGAATAGGGGACATCAGAAAATGACTCAAGGTCACAAAGGGAAGAAAGAAATTTCCAATTTGGAGAAATCGGCGCTGCTGCGCTCATAGAATCAGACCATCATAATTTCCATGCAATCGTCACCTTTAATCTGCTTTTCAGTAAAGATACATATAATGATCCGTACCTTGCGTGTCTTATCTTGAGATATAAGGGACCGGAGATTAATTAAAAATGCAAACCACACAAATTTTGCTACGTCGCGCCGTCTGGTGGCGCTTCCTTGCCTACCATCTGCCGCTCTGGCTGCTGCCTGCTTGCAAGCGTGACGGATGGCAGCCCCGACGTCTTGTCGCTAGACGTCAACGGCGGCTGTGACCCCACATTTTCAGAAAGCTGCCTGGGTGCCGATCGGGGCCGTGATGGGTCTTCTTGGGAAAACGCATGCCCAGAGTCCTCTCCTTCTCCCTCTCCCCCTCCCTCCACTGATGTGGGGCGGTGATTCACAGTCATGGTTTTGAGACGGATAAACTCGTCACTTTTCGACAATCCTACTCCAGAGACGATAAAATGTTGCTCGAAACGTGCGGACACCAAAGTCCAGATGTCGCTGTCGTCTCCATCCTGTGGATCCAGAGGGCAGACCTTGTAGGCGGTGTTCGCCTGTATCTTCACAAGGATGACAGGACGCCTTAGGGCGCGTCTGCTTCGTGGCGTTCCTGTGTCCTCGCTTGTCGATGCAAGGTCGTTGCCCTCGGCCTTGAGATTCTTGGCCTCATGCCTCGACTGGTAACGGCCCGTGACCAACGAAAGCCCAATGTTTTCGGCAAGCGAGGAACTTGTCGATGATTCGAAGTCGTAGAAATGTCCCTGGTATGGAAATCGACCGCCCGCCGCTGGAGCCGACAATGGTGCGCGGGGACCGTGAGGGGTGGCACCTGTGGCGTCTGGATGCGGCAATTGCTCGCTGTCTGGGGCAGATCGTGAGGACTGGTGTCCCTCTTGGAAAAAAATGGCCGGCAACGAGTCCGCCCGCGGGCAAGACTCTGAAGTGGAGGAAACGGAAGCGGGTCTCGACACCCCGCTAATCCTCCAGGGGACAGGGGATTGGGCGCCAGCACCGAAGCTGAACTCCGTCGGGTTTGGCGGCGGCCTCGTCCGGCAGGGCGAGACGACGCGGTGCACACTGTCCTCCTCCACCAGCTCGAGGGAGATCTGCAAAGGCTCCGCGTGCGAGGAGTACGGACAAACTACCGCTAGATTGGGATTACGGAAAAGATACTCGACGCAGTAGTATGTGTCACCTCCACTTTGTGTCCGGTTGCAGGCCAGGAGGATCTCCATGGTGTGCGCTACGATCTGTACCTCGTTGAGTGACCCGAGGGACGAGGAGGGAAATCGAGCCAGCGCCAGCTGCGAGACCGACGAAGATAGGCGATGTTGGTCGGGCTGCTTTTTGTCGGCGCGGGCGCTGCCCGAGGTCGACGGCGTGGCGGCCTCTAAACCGAGGGACTTGGATGTCTCCTCGTGCGCCTTGGCTTGCAGGGCGAGAGTCGTCAACACCCGAGCCAGGGCTCCAAGGATTGCCTCCGGCCCGTATTCTCCGTGAATAATCTGCCCATTGATGCAAACTTTGTCCCGCATCATGTCCTTCCACAGCTGCGTCAGCTCGCCCCCATTACTACCCGAGGCTTGCTGCGACTGAGAGTGAGGACTCGCAACACACGCTCCGCCGTGGTTGTGTTGTTGGGCTTGACGCGCCCTTTTTCGGGCGTATTTTAAATAAAATGGAAGGAAGGAAGATATTGCATTCGTTGTGGCCTGCTCGGGTTGGGAGGGGAAGATTTGCCTCCGAATCCACGGGAAAGGAACACAGAGCTCTCCATTCTCAAGAAGGATCGCGACTGCATGCAGGTAGTTGTCCCGATCGTCCGCCACTTCCATCGCCAACCGCATATCCCTGTAGCGCAGCATGTCCGAGGCATGCGGAGAGCTTGGATCGATGGCTTGTGCCCCTCCGATTGACCCGCCGGTGCCTCTTCCTCCCTGGGCCGGGAGCACTATCATGGCGCTGTTGATGACGTGCACCCAGTCGTTTCGTTCGTCCTCATTCGAGCACATCCATAGCCTCTTTGCCCCTTTCTTAAGAGCGAGCTCAAAAACTGTGCTCTTGGAGGTGGCGGGTTGGCAGGTACAGATCGAGGCGTGGAGGGGCAGTGATTTCCTGCGCCGACCCTTGGGACTTTTCTCATCGCCCTCGTAGACGAAAAGTCCCTTATGCACCTCCACTAGCTTATTGTTCCAGATCGCGCCCATAGCATGATGGTTGGCTTTGCGTAAGAGCCCTGCTTTGAGCACCGGAAATGACGGGGAGAAGGGCAGCAGAGTGGTCGGCAGGGCGTCATCAGCAGCTGCCATCGACAAGGAAGTCCGCGCCGGCCTGCCCGATACCGGCGTACCACCACCGGAATTATTCCCGAACCCCACGCTAGTGTTCTCCATATTGGCTATATTGCTGGCTCCGCAACCGGCCGCGCCGATTTTGTCCAGAAGAAGCTGTAAGGCCGCCTTTACAAAAATGGATTTTTCTAGGCGCTCCAATTCGGAGAAGTCCACCACTTGCTCGTCCTCGGATAAGCTGTTGTACGCCTTATTCTCCGGCTCCTGAAGTGGGGATCCGAATGTAGTACAAGTCGCATACATGCCTCGGGGGGACACCCCATCCTCTAGCCCGGCTACCCAGTCCTCCCCCGAGTCTAGGTGCTCCAGCCTCTCGCAAACCTCTGCAAAACCCCCCTCATACTCGTCCGGGATCGGAAAAGGCAACTTGCTAGGGTCATTGGCCCAACATGGGGACAATATGCTTGTTCCCTCAGTCCCCTGCTGCCTGTCAGTCCTCGCGCTCGCGGACCGGCTCGCGTAAATACGAGACATGGCCTGGTTGTGTCGCTCCATCTCGGCGACGAGTCTTTGATGGATATGCGTAGGATCCCTGCATATTGGAGACTGTTTGAAAAATAATGGTCAAAGAGGGTTTGACGCGGTAGACGAAGCAGGCTATTGTATCCGAATGGGGATGGAACAAAAGTGGTAGGTTTGCGTCTGCGCTACTAACGAACCTCTTGCATTTTGGCAGGGCTTCCGCGTTGCTGCTCCTGGAGCTGCATTAGGTGATGATTTTGTCCAATACATTGCCGCCATTCCTTTTCGAGGTTAGGCGAGGACGCTGCAGTCGGCCGAACTGGATGCGCAGTGGCTGAAACCTCACGAGGCGGAGCCGACTGCTGCATCGCCGCATTAAAGTAGGCAAATACACCCCTTTTGATCTCGGTGATAGCGTTCAAGACACTTTCTCAGAATCGAGTGCGACGGACACTTTTTACCCAATCAGAAGCCTATAAGTCCTGAAGTTATAAGAGAACAAGGGAGTTAGGACCTGCCATTTTGGCTTCTTTCGGCGAGACAAAGAACAGTCATCAGGCATTCAAACGATGCAAACTAGCAGGATGAAGGACTCCAATGAGATTCTTGGTTTCTCATTATAATCAATAGATGGGAAACGTCTGCTTTCGTGTCTCCGTCGTCACAACGCAAGGTGTAAAAGAAGGGTCCAACGACGAATGATAGGTAACGGTTCGTAACGGTCGCCTGAGAGAACGACAGGCGGCGAGAGCCTCCTCCCAGAGACCCGCTCGTCTTGCCCCGGAGGCCCCGGCATGCCAAAAAAGCTGCCATCTTCCGCCGGTCACAAACATCGAATCACTCTGTACTGCAATAATATATCACCTTACAGGGATTTGAGGCGCGGTTTGAAACATCCGTTGCCTGGTCGGACAGCGGGCGGTAGTTCCTTCACCTCGACTTGCTTAGTCGATAAATTTGACAGCTTGTGATGGGGTCGAGGAAGGGTCGGCTTCATGGCGCCCTTTGCGAATTTTTTGAGATCGACAAACGGCAGTCTAGTGTAGCAACAGAGATCCGGGCCGGCATCACGACATTTTTGACCATGAGTTATATTCTGCTCGTGAATCCACAAATCTTGGCCCAGGTATGTCGGGGAGGTCGACAGGCAGACCGGATGGCACTCCTTTTTGGTATGCAGGCCTACTCATTTTTACCGGAAGATGATAGTTGCATCATCACGTTCAAGCTGTGGAACACACACACGTACACTCATGAACTTGTGTCTCTTTCACGCTTCCCCCCTTTCGCGTGCGCACACATCTGATGGTAATGCACAGATTGGCTACCCCAAATCTGATGTCGTGATTGCCACTGCTGTGGGCGCTGGACTTGCGAGTCTTGTTTGTGGGATATTTGGAAACCTGCCTTTCGGGTTGGCTCCGGGTACGGGCCTGAGCGCTTACCTTTCCTATGGACTCGTCCTTGCCGGTGTCCTCTCACGCCCGCAAGCCATGACGGCCTGCTTTTTGTCTGGCGCCGCCCTGGCACTGTGTGCCTTGGCACAGCTTTCGACCGTAATCATGCGGGTAATTCCCCGGGCCGTGAAGCTGGCCACGGTGGTGGGCATGGGGCTTCTGATCGCCTTGATCGGGATGGTGTCCATCGGCCTGGTCGTGCCGAATGAGGACACCCTTGTGACGCTAGGGGACCTCTCGGACTATCACATTTGGCTGGCGCTCTTCGGTTTGATTGTGACAGGTAGGTGAAGAAAAGGATACGAGTCGGACGTCCGCGGACGGGGGAGCAGGCATTTTCCCCGAATTGGGGCACCCACCTTACCACGCCTCATGCCCCCACGCCGTCGGACCCCTCGCTCGATCGCGCCCGCCCACTGTATATCCCCCAGGCTCGATGCTCTTCCACCAAATCAAAGGCGGTGTCCTGGCGAGCATCGTGCTCATCACCCTCATTGTGTGGTGCGTCGATCAGGATGGGCCGTCCCGCGTGCTTTCTGTCCCCCACCTGCAGTATGGAGCCACGCGAAACATCGACGTCCGGCCCTCCTCCCTTTCTTTGGACATGCTACCTCCTGTCTTGGCCTTCCTATTCGTCGGCATTTTCGACATCTCAGGCGTGATGTTCGGCCTTTCCTCCCTCGCAGGGATCATGGAGGAAGACGGACACATACCCGGAAGTATCTGGGCTTTCCTCGGGCCCGCCTTGGGCACCATGGTCGCTGCCATGGCGGGATGCTCTCCCATCATCATCCACGTCGAGTCTGCGGCTGGGATCAGGGAGGGAGGAAAGACAGGCTTGACGGCGGTGGTAGTTGGTTTGCTCTTCCTTCTCTCCTTGTTTTTCGCGCCACTTTTCGGGAAAGTACCCACGGCGGCCACCGCGCCCATCCTGATCCTTGTGGGGGCGATGATGATAGGGGAGAGTCAGCACATCGACTGGGCAGACATGTCTCAAGCCATTCCGGCCTTCCTGACGTCCATGATGATGCCCTTCACCTTCTCCATCCCCAACGGGATCCTATTCGGGGTGGGCATGAGCGCCACTTTCTTTCTCACCACAGGGGAGTTCATGGACTACCTCCCGGGGCGGCTGCTTGGGATGAAAAGGGGAGGAAAGGAGGAGGAGGAAGCAAAGGGAAGCCGGCGACTGCAGACGATTGACGAGAGAAGCCGTTTGCGGCTGTCGCCCCCAGTTCCTTCGGGCAAAGGACCCAAAGGCGGCAGCGGCTCGGGACTCGACCATTCGGCCCATCACCAGCCTCACATGCTCTTTGACGAGCAGCCCTTGACTCGGCGCTTCTCCCTGATCTTGTCCAAGGAGGAGGCGGACGAGCACTCTGCCAGGGACAGGGAGTTGTCCTCGTCCCTGACAGGCGCCTCAGGTGGCTCTGTCCGCCATGCTTTCCTTCCAGCCGCGGCGGCTTCGCGATGTGAAAGGGACGGAAGTGACGGAGAAAGTGGTGAGGAGGGAATCTTCGCGGCGCAGATCTAGCGGTATCGCGTGCATGGAGACTTGCGTCTTCGATGAAAAGACGAATAGCAGGGAGATAGGTTGTGTACATGGTTGCAATGGTCTAAGCTAATGCCAGCTGGGGTTACGGGTGCAAGTTAGACGACCAAATTATTGATAGCTGAGGAGAGCAGATGAGAACAGCGAGAGAGAAGATTGACCTTTGATCGTACGTCGCTCTTTTTTTGATTTCTTTCGCGGAGGCGTCTGCATTTCACGGCACTGACAAAGGGACGCAGCTTTCATGTCGGCACTTCACATGCTTTCTCTATCCTAATAATCTTGAGGCACCCCCCCCGCCCCTCTACCACCCCCCTACACAATCCTGCCTCCCATCTCTATGCAACAAAGAAAAAAGAATCTCTTGATGCTACCATTCTTTTGCAGCGCATAATTCTACACTCAATGAAGGAGCCAGCTTCATTCCCTAAACCCTGTCGTGCGACCGTTCTCTACAAATCCACTTACGCTTGCAAATTGTCTTGACCCTCTCGTTGGGCGACGTCCCCGCCGGCTTGATCAAATGTCCCCGCTCGACACGTCATTGTCGCTCACACCATCATCTTGTACCGCTTCTCCGCACATCCGTAGGCCTTGGGCGTGACTTTGATGACTGTGTGCAAGGGGATCGCCAGGTATGGCACCTCTTCTGGGGGCAGGTCAAGGAAGTATGCGTAGAGACACCGAAGCACAGCCTGATGCGCCACGATCACGACGGGGGCCTGCTGCCGCTCCAGCTCGAAGATCACCGATTCCAGCCGCGAGATAATGTCCATATAGCTCTCTCCCCGAGGATAACGGTACCGGAGTTTGTCCACCTCCCGGGCTTTGTACTCCTGAGGAAAATTATCGCGGATCTGGTCGTAGGAGAGGCCGTCGCAGACACCAACTTCAATCTCACGCAGAGACCTCCATTCCACGTACCGCGCGCACTTAATTTTGGCAGCCGTTGCTCTCGCGCGCTTCATGGTGGAGGTCCAGACGTTCAATTGGTCGGGGGGGAGCTCCGGCTCGTTGTGGATGAAGAGAGAGAGTAGATCGGCGAATTTCTCTCCCTTTGGGGAAAGGGAGGAGTCGCCGCCGATGAGTCCGTGGATGTTGAAGATGGATTCACCGTGCCTGGATAAGGAGGAAAGAAATCGTACAGCGAAAAGCGGGTCAGAACTGCTCGTCAATGTCTATCGCAGTGACCGAAGGTCTTCCTCCCCCGAACCCTACCCTTTTCCGTTTCTCCCAACACCCTCAGCGGCGTTGTACTCACCTGGTGAAGTAGACTGGCCGAGGCATGATGTGCAAATTCATCAAAAAAGAGATGATTTTCGTGGGCAAGAAGCCGTGGATGCGGTTCAACTCCAGCTTTCGACCCGCATCGAAGACTTTCGCATAGCTTCCCTCCTCCTCCCGCACGTGCACGTAGTCGATCTTGTAGAAGGCGATGCGGCGCTCGAAGTCATGGTCGGCGACGTAGTCCGGCGATGCCTCCCGAAGCTGAGCGACGTTGTGGGCGATCACCTGGGGATCTTCGCAGATGGACTCGATCCACAAGATCTCATATCCGTCCTCCCTCTGCAGCCTCTCCCGGATCGCGTTCCGCCGCGCCTCCGTCACGTTGGTCCCATCCAGAATAGCCACCTCCCCCCCCCTGTTCAAATAGCCGACGGAATCGTCCAAGGCACAGGCCAAGAGCTCCATGCGCGAGGACGTGTACTCCTTGTTGGCGGTGTCGAAGAACTCGGCGGCCTGCTTGTGCCCGTACTTGTCTTGGCGGTACCTGGCCAGACAGAACACACGCGTGCGATAGTTGATCCACCGGAGGTACCGCGCCACCTTCCGAGCGATGTAGGTCTTCCCCCGTGCTGGCAGTCCGATGACGCAAATCAAGAGCTTTCCTCCCTTCATGTGCCCCGTGTGCAGGAGGTCCGTCTTGACCGGGAGACCCTCTTGGTCGTGGTTCTCCAACCACCCGGGGTCCGACGCCGG